>Ga0187833_10000019_pt1 | contig 185888 bp, 145 predicted proteins | sample ETNtaG_37_FD_167968 | JGI IMG/M metagenome (GOLD analysis project Ga0187833, IMG submission 167968) | Marine microbial and viral communities from oxygen minimum zone, Eastern Pacific Ocean - ETNP2014_SV_400_PacBio MetaG (Illumina Assembly) | ecosystem: Environmental > Aquatic > Marine >... | reverse complement strand
CATGACGCATGAACTATTCTGGCGCCGGATGCTCCGCTGGTTGGTGGACGGCGTGCCTGACCAAGTCGTCGCCAGTGTCCGACGTGACCACGTAGAGCCCGGCGAACCAATTGAACTGTTGACTGAAGTTGTCGATGGCACATATTTAAGAATGAACAATAGCCAGGTGATTGCCGAGATGACATCACCCTCTGGCGACTTCGTGGAGATACCGCTCGACTGGACGACCGAGCGCGACGGTGAGTACAAAGGTCATATCACGCCAACCGAGGAGGGGCTCTACAGAATCCGCGTTGAAGCAACTAACAACGACAACCTCGTTGGAACAGACATGGCGTATTTTTTCGCGTCTGCCAGCGACGACGAATTCTTCGACTCAGCCATGCGTGCTCCACTCCTTCGTCGGATCGCAGACGAAACCAGTGGTCACTTTTATACCGTCGACACCGTGGAGTCGCTACCTGAGGACATCGCCTACACCGGTGCTGGTATCACCATCGTTGAAGAACTCGAACTCTGGGATATGCCGATCCTACTGCTACTACTCATCGTGCTCGTTGGAAGCGAATGGGGATACCGACGGATTAGGGGATTGTCATGAACCGCAAAGGGTTGGTGCTACTCAGCCTAATGTTGGCTACCGGCCTGCCCATATCGCTGTCGGCTGAGCAAAACCACGTAATCGTGGTCTCCGGGCTCGGCGGTGCCCAAGAGTACCGCGACCGGTTCTACGAATGGAGCATCCAACTTGTCGACGCTGCAATTGACCGGCACGGGATTCCGGCTGACCAGGTAGTTTTTCTCGCTGAGCAACCTGACCGTGATCCCGATCGGATTCGGGCACGGTCGACTTGGGAAAATATTCAGACTGCGATCACCGAGGTGGCCGAACATGCGGCGTTCGATGATCTGGTCCTGATTGTCTTAATCGGACACGGTTCATTTTCAGGGAGCGTATCCCATTTCAACCTGCCCGGCCCAGATCCGACAGTTGTCGACTTCGCCGTTGCTCTCAACGAACTTCGCGATCAACAAGTGGTGTTCGTCAACACGGCGACGGCTAGTGGTGAGTTTATCGCGGGGCTCTCTGGCCCTAAACGCACGATCATTACGGCGACCAAGACTGCGCGCGAGCGCAACGAAACAATATTTGGCGAGTTCTTTGTTGAGGCGTTCGCAGGGCGGGTGGTGCCGGAATTCGAAACGCCTACTGCCACCAACAATGTGAATGGAATAGCTATCGATGATGTAGCCGATGCCAATAAGGACGGTCGGGTCTCGTTGCTCGAGGCGTTTGACTATACGCGGCATCAAGTCGCGCGGGTATACGAGGAGAGTGGCCTGCTATTAACCGAACACGCAATGCTTGACGACAACGGCGACGGTTACGGCTCAGACGAACCAGACCCTCTCACCGCTGGCGCCGACGGACGGATCGCGCAAGCGCTCTTCCTCACTCCAAGCGGGAGACTCACCACGGCAGAATTAGAAACTGATGATCCAACTCTTATGGGACTCTACGCGGAGCGCAACGCGATTGAAAAACGCGTGTTGGCGCACCGGACATTAAGAGACGGCATGGATAGTGCAATTTACGAACAGGAACTCGAGCGGCTACTTATCGATCTCGCCCTCAAGAACCGCGAGATCAGGAACGCTGAAGATGAGGTGCCACAACCGTGAGGATAAGGTTACTCCCGGCCCGTTGGTTCGTTGGGATCGCAGTGGTCACGGCCGCTTTCAGCGTTGCCGCCAGTAGCATGGTGGCCGAAACACAATGGCGACGTGAAGTCGTGTCACTTGACGCGGCGAACACCGCCTACGATGGACGGTTTACTTTCGTTCGGCTGCAGTACGGTATGGCCCTCGGTAGGTTCGGTGGCCGAGGGCTTCCACCATGGGCGCATGATTACCCACGCGCCGAGCGTAATTTTATGAAGATTCTCAATGAGATCACTGGCCTTACACCGTTTCTTGGACCAACTGGCGGTAACATTCTTCGACTCGGCGATCCCGAACTCTACAAGTACCCTCTGGCCTACATGTCGGAGCCTGGCTTCTGGACGATGACCGAGGAGGAGACGCTCACCCTGCGTCACTACATCGAAAAAGGCGGTTTTCTCATTTTCGATGATTTTCGAGGGCGGCACTGGTACAACTTCGAAAAGCAGATTAACCTTCTACTACCAGAGGCATCCCTCGTCGAGCTTGACATCTCACACCCGATCTTTCACTCGTTCTTCGAGATTGAGTCGCTCGACTTTGTCCAGTTCTACCGGCGAGGTGGTCGACCAAGTTTTTTTGGTGTCTACGAGGATAACGAACCCACGAATCGTTTACTGTTGATTGCAAACTACAACAACGACATCGGCGAATATTGGGAGTACTCGGATACGGGATTCACGCCGATCGAGCTGTCGAATGAAGCATACAAACTCGGCGTGAACTACATAATTTATTCCATGACTCACTAGATATGTCTGTTCAGCTCTGCACAAAAGGGTAGAAATCACATACACACTGAAGTCACGAAATTTGTCTAGCTCGGAGGTGGGACGCGTGGAAGCATTCGAAAATCAACCGCTTGACCTTGAATCACCTGACGATGTGGCGCTCGCCGACCGTATGAAGGCCGGCCGTGCCCAGATTATTTCTGAAATCAAGAAGCAGATTATTGGACAGGACGAAGTGATCCACGAGATCCTGCTCACCCTGTTCGTTGGAGGTAATAGCCTGATCGTCGGCGTGCCGGGTTTAGCCAAGACACTCATCATCCGGACAATGGCTCAGGTTCTGGACCTCAAGTTCAACCGGATTCAGTTTACGCCGGACCTGATGCCATCAGACATTACTGGTACCGACATCATCCAAGACGACCCACAGACCGGCGGGCGCAAGATGGTCTTTTCACCAGGACCAGTTTTCACCAATATCCTACTAGCGGACGAGATCAACCGGACGCCTCCCAAGACTCAGTCGGCGTTGCTTGAAGCAATGCAGGAACATCGCGTTACGATTCAGGGTCGCACCTACACCCTAGAAGAGCCGTTCTTCGTTTTTGCTACCCAAAATCCGATCGAACTCGAAGGCACCTATTCCCTGCCCGAAGCACAACTCGACCGATTCATGTTCCATATCATCATTGAACATCCACCTGAAGACGAGGAATTCGAGGTCGTCCGAACCACCACGTCGATCCAGAACCCTCAGTTCTCACATACCATCACCGGCGACGATCTCGTGAAATTCCAAGAACTTGTCCGTAAGGTGCCGGTTTCAGAGCCGGTCATGCGCTATGCCCTCAATCTAGTCCGCGCGAGCCGTGCCGATAAGGATGGACCCGACTTCGTAAAGAAATGGATTGCGTTTGGTGCTAGCGTTCGTGCTGCTCAGTACCTCGTGCTGGGAGGAAAGGCGCGGGCGCTTAATGAGGGCCGTTATCACGTAAATTTCGATGACATCCGGGCATTGGCGCATCCCGTACTCCGGCACAGGGTCTTAACCAATTTCCACGCAATGTCAGAGAGTGTCACAACGGATCAAATCATTGATCAGCTTTTAGATACGGTGACCGTGCCGACTTCGGGGATGTAGGAATCATGGCGACCCAGAGACACACCCTCATTCCAGGGGCGTCATTCGTCGACCCGAAGGTGTTGGCCCGAATAGGTAATCTTGAACTTCTGGCCCGCATACTCGTAGACGGCTTCATTAACGGCATCCACAAGGCGTCTTCCCTAGGTGTGTCAGTTGATTTCGCTGAACACCGCGGCTACATGCCTGGCGACGACATTCGTCGTATTGACTGGCGGCTTTACGCTCGGACCGACCGCTATTACGTAAAGGAATTTGAAGCCGACTCGAATGCCAACTTCTCGGTAATCCTAGATGTCTCGAAGTCAATGGGGTTCTCAAGTGGAGGACTCTCGAAACTTGACTACGCGAAGTTTTTAGCTGCGTCGCTCACCTATCTGGCGAACCAGCAACGGGATCGCGTGGGTATTGTCACATTCGACAGCGAAATCATCGAGCGAGTGCCTCCATCGGCGAAGCATCTTGATGTTGTATTCCACACGATTGATCGTGCGATCGCTGGCCGACCAGGCCTGCTTGGAGATCCGCTGTTTCGGATGACAGAGTTTTTTAAGCGGCGTGGAATCCTCGCTTTGATCTCTGACTTCTACGAAGAACCAGATACCATCCTCAGCGCAGTAAAACAATTTCGTGCTCAGGGGCACGACGTGATGGTCTTCCACGTTCTCGACCCGGCTGAACTCGAGTTTCCGTACGATACCGCTTCCAGTTTTGAAGACATGGAGAGCGGTGAGCGGATTCCGATCGTGCCCGAGAACCTCCGCGAACAGTATAAGAAACTCATTGAAGAACATACGTCGGCACTTGCAAAGTCCTTCACCGAACAACAAATCGACTATGCGGTGTTCAACACCTCAACGCCAATTGACTACGCGCTGTTTGCGTTTCTGTCGGCGCGTGAACGGATGGCGAGAGCCCGCTAATGGCATTTCTAGCACCGTTATTGCTCCTCGGTCTCGCCGCACTTGCGGTCCCAGTGCTGATTCATCTCACCCACCGCGAACGTGGCCAGGTTATTTCGTTCCCATCACTTATGTTCCTTGAGCGTGTGCCATATCGGTCGATGCGCCGGCAGAAGATCCGTAATTGGCCGCTATTCTTACTCCGCTGTGCCGCATTTATTTTGTTGATTTTGGCTTTCGCACGACCGTTCTTCACCGATACAACCAGCCTAGCCGGCACACTGAACGGGGGCAGAGAAATTGTCGTCCTGCTTGATCGTTCGTACAGCATGGGCTACAGCGACCGCTGGCAACAGGCTCAGGTTGCTGCTCAAGAGGAAATCAACACCCTGGGACCTAACGACTTGGCTACGCTAGTGCTTTTCGAACAGAACGCCGAAATCGGTGGACGTTCGTCAGTCAATCATGCCAGCGTGTACGCGGCGATCGCACGCGCTGAGGTCGGTGCAAATATCACGCGCTTTGGCCCTGCACTGCAACTGGCTAAGAGCATCCTCGAGCAATCTGAATTCACGGAACGCGAAGTGGTCCTTATTTCTGATTTCCAAAAAAACGGCTGGACCGGAGACGAGGCTGTTTCGTTCGAAGAAGGGATCCGACTCCGACCGATACCCATCGACGGAACTGATGCATTGAATGTGACGATAACGTCGGTAGCCTTCGAGCGTGAGCCGTTCTCGGCTGCTGAACAGGCCACCGCTATGGCTAGACTGGTGAACCAAAGCGACCTGAACGTTACTAATCTCTTGGTCGCCCTCGAGCTCGACGGACACGAAGTTGCAACGCAATTGATTGATATAGAAGCCAGTGGCACGGCTACGGTCAGCTTTGATCCGTTCATCGTGAGTGAAGACCAACTTCGCGGGACTGTGCGGATCAGTGATGACGCGCTACTACAGGACAACATGTTCCACTTCACGGTCTCATCCGGCCAGCTGGTCTCAGTCCTAATCGTTAAACCTGATGCAGCTACTCTAGACTCAAGCCTGTACCTCGAGAACGCCCTTGCCGTAGGCAATACGCCGACATTCGTCACTGAGACAATAACAGTTCGCGATCTCAATACAGATGTGCTGGAAGGACGGTCAGTCGTTATTCTAAATGACACTGCGCCGTTCGACGGCCCCACGGGGAATGCGCTGGTCAACTTTGTTGGCGCAGGCGGCGGACTATTGGCTGTCCTCGGTGAAAGCGTACGCTGGACGCCCGAGGCATCCGATGTATTGCCTGGCTCGTTCGGTACACCCACCGCTCGCCTCAGCAGTCGGAGCAACGTCCTAGGCTACGTTGACTACAGCCACCCAGTGTTTGATATCTTCAACGCCCCCCGCAGTGGAGACCTTTCATCAGCACAATTCTTTCAGCAGAGACCATTCACCGTCACTAATCCCGAGTCTGTACTGGCGCGCTTTGCCGATGGCTCGGTAGCGCTTGCCGAGCGCCGTATCGGGCAGGGTCACGTACTGGTGTGGGCGTCCACACTCGATAGTTACTGGAACGACTTGGCTCTCAAACCGGTCTATCTGCCCTTCGTTCATCAGTTGGCAAAGCACCTTGGCAAGTATGTCGAACCAACCGAATGGCATACCACGGCCCAGTTACTCGATGTGGTGAGCATGTACGCGGCGCGTGGCCATCGGCTCGAATTCGGGCGAGATGACCCGGTCGCGGTCGCACCGACCGGGGCGCGGCTGCCGATCACAGGCACTGATTCCTCCGTGTTCCTTGAATTGACTCACCAGGGATTCTACGAAATACACACACCTGGTGCCGTTGTCGACGTGCCGCTCGCCCTCGCCGTTAACGCTGATCGTAGCGAATCAGACCTGGCAACACTCGACCCCCAAGAACTGGCCAGTTCGGTTACTGGACGGGCGGTTACTGAAAGACTTGGAAATCTGGTACTGCATGAGCGGAGTCCCGAAGACGCGGAGGAACAGCAGGCATTATGGCGGTATCTGCTTGTCGCGGCACTTCTGCTCCTGACTGCCGAAACTGTGCTCTCAAACCAGCTATCGCAAAGGGTGCGGTAGGCACTGTTAATAAGCGGCGCGTCCGTGGATAGCTGCGCCGATGGACCGGAATGAATGGCCGCAGGATGTTCTGCGAAGCTAGGCGAAAATGTGAGATAACTTGGGCACACGGATATGCTGTTAACTGGCCATCAATCGCAATCCCCTCGTGAAGACCTCTTTCGAGTCATCCGTCAAGTCCGTCAACGTTGGCGGCTTAAGATCGTGTTGCGTGGCCTGGCCGTCATGGTCACGGCCGGCATTGTAGCCTTTTTACTTTCGGCCTTCGGCCTTGAGTATTTCCGCTTTAGTGCCCCAGCAATCATTACGTTCCGGATACTTACTTACCTGACGCTGACGTTGCTTCTCGTCTGGTCACTTCTGCTTCCGCTGTCGCGCCGAGTCTCGGACGAGTCAGTCGCGCTATACCTCGAGGAACACGAACCATCCCTTCAGGCGAGCGTCTTAAGCGCGCTTGAGGAAAGTGGTAAGCCCGATGTGTCCAGCCGCGTTGACATGTCGCCAGCGCTCATCCGGCGGTTGATCGAGGTAGCCGTCGAGAAGTGTGACTCGATAGATTCTGGACGCGCTGTCGAGCGACGCAGTCTTCAGCGCACATCAGGCGCACTGGTCGGGCTGGCTGTAACTTCAGCAATGCTATTGCTATTCGGCCCTGGTTATCTACGCCATGGTCTTTCGGCAGTTGCGTTTCCGCATCGGAGCATTGAGACTGCAAGCCCGTACAAGATCGTTGTGGCGCCTGGTAACGTAACAATCGCTCGTGGTACCGACCAAGTGATTACGGCCGAGCTCGTCGGCTTTGAGACCGAGAAGGTCGAGCTCTACTCTCGCTCCCACGCGAGTGTGCCGTACGAGCCATTGCCGCTTGTGACGGGCTTTAAGGAAAACCAGTACGAAGTGATGCTGTTTGACATTGGTGAAGCAACCGATTACTTCGTCCAGTCATCGGGTATCCGTTCAGAGGTCTATACAATTGAGGTCATCGACATACCCTTCGTCGAGCGCCTCGAACTCGAGTATCACTTCCCCCCGTATACCGAACTTCCACCGCGCACCATTGAAGATGGGGGCGACATCGCGGTCTTGCGTGGTACTGAAGTGCGGGTCCGTGCCGTGCCAACCACCGAGACCCTAGGTGGCCGGTTTGTGATCAATGAAGAGACGATTCTTCCGATGGACCGCCAATCCGATGGTTCGCTCAAGACGCGTTTTACAGTTGAAATGAACGGCTTTTATCGGATCGATCTCGAGGACCACGACGGTGTGATGATTACGGCGTCGTCACAGCACACAATTGAGGTACTCGATGACCAACCACCCGTCGTCGGTTTCGAGAAGCCAGGGCGTGACATAACGGCATCGTCCATCGAGGAGATTTTTGTTGAGGCTAAGGCCAATGACGATTTCGGCATTCAAGCCCTCGAGCTTGTCTATGCGATTAACGGCTCCGACGACAAGGTCCTTGAACTCTTCAACAACCCTGAAAATACGCCATACGACACCTCGGCCGGATACACATTTTTTCTCGAGGAATATGGTCTCGAGCCTGGTGATCTGATTTCCTACTACGCACGGGCACGCGATTCGGCAAATGGCGACAAGTCCAACGTTGGGACAAGTGACCTCTACTTTATTCAGATTCGTCCGTTCGGTAAGAACTTCCTGCCCGCTGAATCGCAGGCTGGCATGGGCGGGGGAGGTGGTAGTGGAGCTACATCGCCAGATGCTCTTTCACAACAGCAACGTGAAATCGTCTCAGCCACATTTAACATCGTGCGTGATCGCAGCAAATATTCTGACGAGGAGTTCCGGGAGAACGTCGTTTTCCTAGCGTTAGCGCAGGGCAAGCTACGCGAGGAGGTACAGACCCTGCTCGGTCGGCTGAACAGCCGTGTTGTAAATGTTGACCCAGCGTTTGTTGAAATCTCGGAGATCCTTCCACAGGCAGTGACGTCGATGCAGCGGGCTGAGGAGACCCTGCAAACCCAAAACGCCAAGGACGCACTACCGCCGGAGCAGCACGCGCTCAGAATGCTGCAGCGAGCCGAAGCAACCTACGAGGAAGTGCGTGTTGCTATGGAGTCGCAAGGTAGTGGTGGTGGAAGCGGAGGCCGCCAATCGGCTGCCGAGGATCTCGCTGATTTGTTCGAACTTGAGCTCGATAAGTTGCAGAACCAATACGAGACCCTGCAGAGCGCACAACAACAGCTGGCCGACACAAAGCTTGATGAAACACTCGAGCGGCTAAAGGAACTGGCGCGACGGCAAGAACAAGAGGCTGAGCGACAGCGTTTGCGTGCTAGGGGCCAGCGCACTGCTTCCTCAGGCAGCGGCGCGAGTCAACGTGCACTTGCCAACGAGACCGAAGAGGCCGCGCGGCAGCTTGAGCGGCTTGCCCGTAACGAATCCGACCCCGACCTAATGCAGGCCGCACAACAACTCCAGAAAGCGGCCGACGCAATGCGCCGTGCAGCGGTGGACCCAGGCGATAACGGCATGGCTGACGCGAGCACGGCACTCGAGCAATTGCGTGAAGCGCAGAGTCGGCTGGAACAGGAACAGTCGGGACGACTCAAGCGGAACATCGCAACTGCGCTCGACCGTGTCGACGCACTGGCCGAAGCCGAGCGTCAGGTTGCCCACGATGTGGCTCAACTCGACCAAGATGCACAAGTGCGCCGCACACAGGTAGGCCCGCTCATGGGACGTAAAGATCAAATGTCGACGGAGGTTGCCAGCCTCGAACGCCAACTCGATAACACCTCAGCCGAGTTTCGGCGTGACGAACGCGAAGCATCCCAACGCTTGCAGGCAGCTGCCGACTCGATCAGAAAGAACAAGCTGAAGGAGAAAATCAGATATTCGAAAGGGGTCATCCTGGGCCGCGCGCCAGAGTATTCCAGGGCGTTCGAACAACAAATTGGTGCGGACATTGAAGAGATCCGACAGGCGCTTAGCGAAGCAGAGGCAGCCATAGGACAAAATCCAGCAGACCAGTGGGCCGAAGCGCTTGAAGCAACACGTGATCTGATGCGAGGTGTCCAATCACTCGAGCAGCGGGTCGGTGAGGCAGCACGGCGAGATGGACCTGTTCAAGATGAGCAGCAACGTCAATCTCAGGGCGACCTACAGCAGGGTGGGCAAAGTGGCCAGGGACAGAGGGGTGGCGGTAATCGCACCGGTGTGCCGAGCCAGGGTGGCAACTGGACCCAAGCCGAGCCGAGCGATTGGAACGTAGGACCAGACCAGGTCCGACAGTTTAGCCGTGAATATCGAGAACAGGCAATGGATGCCCAAAAACTCAGGCAACTTCTCGAGCAGCAGGGCGTTACCGTGGATGATCTCGATGCTGTTATTCAAGCCCTGCGAGAGTTCGATGACCAACGGATTTACGCCGACGCCGATGAAATCGCTAGACTGCAGACTTTCGTCAACGAAAACCTGAAGCGGTTCGAGTACCGGTTACGGCGCGAAAACGAAGGTGAGGACACTAACCCACTGTTCCTCGCCGGCTCAGACGAGGTGCCCTCGGGTTTCCGCGACCTAATTGAGGAGTACTTCCGAAGGCTGTCGCAGGAAGAACCCTCTTCGTAACGAAGTCTCTGGTTGCATGCCCGAACCGACGAATCCACTGTTCGATGAGGCCCTGTTGCCTCGTTTTGACCTCATTAAGCCTGAACATGTCGAGCCGGGCATAGAGAAGCTCCTAGCAACACTCAGTACCCAGCTACTTGAACTCGAACGCGCATCAAAACCAACTTGGGCAGACCTAGTCGAGCCACTCGAACGGATCGATGAGGAATTGGCTGCCCAGTGGAGGGTGGTTTCGCACCTGACTGGTGTGGCAAATAGCGAGGCGCTGCGTATTGCGTACGCGGAGGTTGAACCAAAACTCATTCGCTTTTCGGTCCGTATCAGTCAAAGCCGACCAATTTTCGATGCCTTATGCTCGCTGCGTGACGGTGACGAATGGAACCGACTCAATCGTAGTCAACAACGAATCGTCACGCTGTTGATCCGCGACGCGAAACTCACTGGTGTAGGACTTAATGGCAGAGCACGCGAACGGTTTAACGAGATCCAAACCGAGTTAGCGGAACTGTCGACGCGTTTCTCGAATAATGTGCTCGACGCAACTAAGGCCTTCTCAAAGACGCTCCGGGAGGCCGACGAAGTTGCTGGCCTGCCAGATAGCGCACTGCAACTAGCGGCACAATCGGCGCGGGACGCTGGAGAAACGAATGCCACGTCGGTTGATGGGCCTTGGCGAATTACGCTTGACCAGCCAAGCTTTGAACCATTCATACAACACAGCCGGCGGCGCGACCTGCGCGAGGAACTGTATCGGGCTTACATCACACGAGCTTCCAAAGGTGACCTTGACAACGCGACACTTATCAATAGGATTCTGCAACTGCGACGTGAGGCCGCGAATCTCCTCGGCTACGCGACCCACGCCGAACTGAGCATCGCAACCAAAATGGCGGCGAGTGTCGACGCGGTCGAGAAGCTTCTCGAGGAATTACGGGTCGCGTCATTCGATGCCGCCCACCGGGACCTTGACGACCTTAGCGAGTTCGCCAAGGCACACCCAGAATTTTTGGCGAAAGCCACGGCCTGCCCGGAAGCACTGGCGCACTGGGACCTACCTTTCTGGGCTGAACGTTTGCGAGAGCAGCGTTACGACTTCTCCGAGGAAGAACTTCGGCAGTACTTTCCCCTCCCCCGCGTTCTCGACGGTATGTTTGGACTGGCCAAACAGCTCTTCGGGGTTGAAATTCAAGAAGCAGATGGCGAAGCACCCGTGTGGCACCCTGACGTGCGCTTCTTTCGGGTGATCGGTGAAGATAAAAAGCCGCTCGCAGCCTTTTACCTTGATCCTTACAGCCGGCCTGGCGAAAAACGCGGTGGTGCCTGGATGGATGAGTGTATAGGTCGCAGCCGTCTCTTCAGCAACCCTGATGGAGGTCCACGCCTGCCAGTTGCGTATTTGGTCTGCAACCAGAGCCCGCCCGTGAACGGAAAACCGTCGCTGATGCGGTTCCGAGAGGTCGAGACACTATTCCACGAATTCGGCCACGGACTACAGCACATGCTGACGCAGGTGGACTACGGATTCGCCTCGGGTATCCACAACATCGAACACGACGCTGTTGAGTTGCCTAGCCAGTTCATGGAAAATTGGTGCTATCACCGAAAGACACTGCTTGGCCTCAGTGGACACTACGAAACCAGCGAACCGCTTCCCGACACGCTTTACGACAAGATTTGTGCAGCGCGTAACTACCGCGCCGGCGGCCTCATGCTGCGTCAACTCCATTTCGGGTTCACCGACCTAGCCTTACACCACACCTTCGAACCCGATGGCGATCGTGATGCGTTCGATATACAGCGAGGAATCGCCGCGAGGACAAGTCTCCTGCCACCACTCCCTGAGGACCGATTCCTCTGCAGCTTCACGCACATATTTTCCGGTGGTTACTCTGCAGGATACTTTTCCTACAAATGGGCCGAAGTCCTGAGCGCAGACGCATTCGTCGCCTTTGAGGAAGCAGGGCTCGACGACGAACAGGCCATCGCTAGAATCGGTCGAAGATTTCGTGACACCATACTGAGCCTCGGAGGTAGTCAACCCGCCATGGAGGTCTTTACTGCGTTCCGGGGCCGTGAGCCCGACACAGCAGCGCTGCTACGGCATTCAGGATTGAAAAAATAGACCCCTGCATGCTGGTCTTTAGCAAGACGATCCACTAGGGTCGGGGGTCGTCAGCTGCCTTTTTGTCACCACCGGTCTCAAATTCACTCGCTCAAACAGGTCGCACAGGATTTCGTTCCATCGTGGGTAGACCGAGGGCTATGTGCTCAGTTTGGTCTAGAATGGTGGTTTCGTGTTGCTGCACCTATGTCGCTACTCGCCAAACTTCGTCTCGTGTTCTCTCTCGGCCAAGGCATAAAGAGCCTTACTCACGGTCTTACTGAGAAAGAAGCTGGGCTTGACCCTTTTCGTCTCTTCGGTGAGTGGTTCCAACACGCCAAGACTTCTGGCGTTGCCCTACCCGAGGCAATGACCCTCGCCAGCTTCAAAAGACGGGGCTCCCTCAGCCCGTATTGTTCTTCTCAAGAGCTTCGACACCCGCGGTTTCATTTTCTACACTAACTACGACAGTCGAAAATGCCGCGATCTCGAGGAAAATCCGTGTGCCGCGCTTATTTGTTACTGGACCATGTTGCAACGTCAGATACGGATTGAAGGAAGTGTCGAACGTACTAGCCAAGAGGAATCAACCGAATATTTCCGAACCCGCCCACGCGGAAGTCAGATCGGTGCCTGGGCATCCACGCAGAGTGCCTCACTCAACAGCTATGACCAGCTCGTTCGTAGAACGACGGAATTCGACCAGAAATTTAAAGGTCAAGACGTTCCGTTGCCACCCTTCTGGGGTGGATATATCGTCAGGCCGATACGGATCGAGTTCTGGCAAGGTCGGGCAAACCGGCTACATGATCGTTTGTTATACGAACGCGAAGATAGCGGCTGGAAGGTCACACGCCTAAACCCGTGATCCGGGAATACGGGTGGTAGCACTGCGCGTCAGACCGTTTTCTTGTATCAAGATTCCATTACTGGGCCATGGTCGATGTAGTCAACACCACTTTAATTTCCTCCCCCGCTCTTGGCTGTTTGCCCATGGGGTAGCCATTCAAGATGGCGAGTATTCTGGGGTCAGCCTTTCCGCGTCCGACATCTTTAGTAATCGCCTCCCAGCTATCACCGTCACGCACGACATAAAAACCAATCCGACCTGAAGGCCCGGCACCAAAAGAAAGTCCCTCAATATAGTGACGATACGTGTCACGGCCCGTATCGGCCTGCTGTGTCTTCAAGCGAGTAATCAAGTTTTCAAGTGCAGCCACCCGGTCGGGCGACGACGGGTGCGTCGAAAGCCAGGGAATATTGTTTTCGCCGTGGGCATCCCCAAGGCGGCCGAGAGTACTGAGTGCATCCGGCAAACCCGCTGGATCCCAGCCACACTTGGCCATATAGCCCAAGGCGAGGCTGTCGGCTTCCAACTCGGCATCGCGTCCGTACCTAAGAAAGAGCATGTCAAGACCCTTGTCTGCCCAACCACTGAGAGTCCGGGCCGCTGGCCAGAAGACTCGGACCAGCCAGAGGCCAGCCTGCGCCCCATGCTCGCGCGTGTAGCGCTTAGCGGTGTGGCGTGCATTGACATGACCAACCTCGTGCGCGAGGACTCCGGCTAGTTCCGCCTCGGTCCCTAAGTAAGCAAGCAAGCCACGTGTGATGTAGACGTAGCCGCCAGGAGCCGCGAAGGCGTTCACCGCTGAATCGTCAACGATACTAAAATGCCAAGACAGCTTGGCCTGCTCCGACGCACGCGCCACGCGGAGACCAATTTCCTGGACGTACTGCCGAAGGCGAGAATCTTCGTAGAGACCCCATTTTTGACGAACCTCAGCATCGCTTCGCTGCCCAAGGGCCAATTCCTTCTCGGCGGTCATCAGGGTTAGTTCCTTCTCGCCCGTCACTGGGTTCGTGACCCAGAACCGCCTCTTACCAACCCTAACGGCTGCCTTAGTAGTTTCGGCGGCACGCGACAGGCGGGTAGTACCAAAAACAAGCAGAATGATGAGGACGATGAGCAGTAGTTCGGGGAGGCCGATCACACCTCACACCATACTCGAAACGGCGAGCGGAGTCCTACAAATGCCAACGTACAAAAGATCAACCATCGAGCCTAATAAAACTGACGATGTAGCCCCTATGCCACTTATCTCCTGCTCTGTAACTTGGCCAAGAGGCGGAGGATTTCTAGATAGAGCCAGATGAGGGTGACAAGAAGACCGAAAGCGCCGTACCACTCCATGTACTTTGGCGCACCACGCTCGGCACCTTCCTCAATAAAGTCGAAGTCGAGCACCAAATTTAACGCCGCAATAACGACAACAAAGAGGCTAAAGAGGATACCAAAGGTGCCACTGGAATGGATCAGGGGCACCTCAACGCCGAAAAACCCAACGATGAAACTAAGGAGATACACCAGGAAGATGCCACCGGTCGCAGCAGCTACACCCAACTTAAAGTTCTCGGTAGCTTTAATGATTCCTGAACGATACGCCACGAGAAGTGCGCCGAGTGTGCCGAACGTAAGAAAGATCGCCTGGCTAACAATCCCAGGATATTGCTGCTCGAAGATAAACGAGATGCCTCCGAGCGCCGCCCCTTCGAACGCCGCATAGAGTGGTGTGGTGTAGGGTGCCCAGGCGTGCTTAAAGACGGTCACCATTGCAACGATAAAGCCACCGATAAAGCCGCCCCAGACCAGGCCCATGGGGAGTGTGCCGGCGGTGCCCTGTCCCCAAACGTAGGTGGCTGTAATGAAGAGGATGGCCAATGCCATTGCGGTCTTGTTGACGGTTCCACCGATCGTCATCACTTCTTGGCCTACTACGTGCGGAATTGCGGTGAAGGTGTTGGCGCTAAGTGCCGGGTTGCCTGAACGGAGGGCAAGGTGAGCAGACATCTTGTGTACTCCTGAATTGATGCAGTCTTCGCTCTTTCGTTAAACTAAAGTCATAAGAATCAACACGCGTTCTTTTGTTCTTCCATTATCGTCGCGCCGCGGAGGCACCACCATTCTGGTTGTCCGCAGCACCGATGAACAGTCCGTCCTTGACAAGAATGGAGTTGGCGTCGCCGCCTCCACCACTGGCCACACGGTGTCCCATCACGGTCAATTGCTTCACGAGGTCAGTAAACTCAGGGTCGTCGAAGCCTTGGAAGCCAACACGGTCAGGAAACCATTGCATATTGAGGCGCGGGGCATCCACGGCATCCCGTAGGCTCATCTCAAACTCAAGGATGTTTAACGTAACATTGAGAACAGTGTTGATAATGGTCCGTCCACCGGGGCTGCCAGTCACCATTACAACCTTACCGTCGCGGATGGCAATTGTCGGTGTCATCGAACTGAGCATGCGCTTTTCAGCCACAATAAGGTTAGCAGACGTGCCGATGCTCCCTTGCCGATTCGTCACCCCGGGATTCCGATTAAAGTCACCCATCTCATTGTTGAGGAGAAAACCAGCACCTGTTACGACCACGCCAGAGCCATAGCCTTGTTCTAGCGTGTAGGTGTTCGACACGGCCATGCCTGTTCGGTCGATCACCGAGTAGTGCGTAGTTTCTTGGCTTTCTTCAACCTCGGTCAGCCTAGGACCAAGTTTCTCACTCATGGTGGCGTGGCGAGGGTCAATCGATGCGGCCAACTCGCGGGCATAGCCTTTAGTTGTTAGGTGAACAGGGATTTCAACGAAGTCAGAGTCGCCGAGGTGCCGGGCACGGTCGGCGTAGGCGCGACGCATCGATTCGATAATTAAGTGCACGGTCTCTGGTGACCAACGGCCCTTCGACTTCAAATCGAAATTCTCAAGTATGCCGAGCATGATGGTGAGTGCAATTCCACCTGAGCTAGGCGGTGGCGCGGAAAAGATCTCATTGCCGCGAAAGGTAGTACGAATCGGCTCGCGAATGACGGCAGCGTAACTAGACAAGTCATTCTGAGTAATGTAACCATCACCCCGAACCATCTCACTAACCAGCAGGTCCGCTGTCTCTCCTACATAAAAGCCATCGTTGCCCCATCTGGCAATGCGGCGCAAAGTGCTGCCGAGGTCGGAAAGAACCAAGCGGTCGGAGGCCTGCCAAGGTTGGCCCCCCCCCTTGCCATAGACCCTCTTGAATTCGTCGTTCTCGGATCGCTCTACGGCTCGGTTGAGACCCTGGGCTAGGCTCTTCAACACAAATCCATCTTCGGCAAGCCGCACTGAAGGCATCACTAAATCCTTCCACGGCAGGGTGCCGAATTGTTCGTGCACTAGGACAAAGCCAGCGACGGTGCCTGGCACCCCAACCCACCTGTGGTTCTTCCGAGAACCTCCATCAATGTACATGTCCGCTGTGGAGGTAAGCGGCGCCTTCTCACGGTAGTCAACAAAAGCAGGATCGCGTCCATCACTGGGGTGGACCAACATAAAACCACCGCCGCCAATGTTGCCGGCCGAGGGATATGTCACGGCCAAAGCAAAACCTGTCGCAATGGCTGCATCGACCGCGTTACCCCCCTGTTCGAGGATCTCCGCGCCGACGTCGCTTGCCTCGACCGAGCGCGACACAACCACACCGTACGCACCAGTAGCATTGCGTTGGTCCTGAGCCAAAACACCTGGCGTAGCAACGGCCAAGCTTAAAACACACACCAAGCTGAGTCTTCGAACCGTACGGACAGAAGCACAGAGCATCAGATTCTCCTCGCGCATAACAGTCGGAAAGAAATTATTGCCGTGAGCCAAAATCACTGGCCGCCGACTTGAACGGACTAGACGGAGGCCTCTTTTGAGCAGCGGCAGCGGTTCTTCACTCTTCCAACCCGAATGTAAAGATTGTGTTACCAGCCGCGACGGTGACGCGCTGCTCGCCGGCAGTTGCATAAGTCATCGGCCCAGCGTGGATCCTGCCACCGACATTCATAACCCACAACTCATCACCGTTGCGTGCATCGAGCGCAAAGAAGTACCCATCGACCGTCCCACCGAAGAGAAGGTCGCTAGCAGTCGTGAGTATGCCCGAAGACGACCGGGGTTGGACGGGGTACTCCCACTGAATCTCTCCAGTCTGAGGCACGATGGCGCGTACTGCACTGTAATATTTTTCTCGTGGATGCAGACGCCGCCCGCCGCCGCCCGTAAAGCTTTCACCGGGTACATATTCGTCCTCGCGGATGAAATAGATCTGTTCGCTGTCATACGCCATCACGTATAGCAACTCTGTCCGTGGGCTGAAACTCGGTGACCACCAGTTAGCCGCCCCTTCAATCGGTGGCGAGACAAGTGTGCCTTCAGCGCTCGGAAACATGTTCGGGATGCGAATCGGGCGGCCATCTTCCCCAATCCTCTCAGCCCATGTTTGCCTGCCGAAGGGCGTGGCGCGGAGAAATTCGCCCGTCTGACGATCCAGCACGTAGAAGAAGGCGTTCCGGTTCGGCCAGAGCATCAGCTTGCGCATCCGGCCATCGAACTCGACGTCAGCTAGTACCGGAATTTGTGTCGCATCCCAATCATGCACGTCGTGCGGTGTGAACTGGAAGTGCCAGACGAGTTCGCCCGTATCAGGATCGAGCGCAAGTACTGAATCTGAATATAGGTTGTCTCCGAGGCGAACTTCACCGTTCCAGTCTGGCCCAGGGTTGCCGGTGCCCCAATAGACGAGGTCGAGCTCGGGGTCATAGGAGCCAGTCATCCAAGTCGGAGACCCTCCGGTTTTCCAAGAATCGTTCGCCCAGGTCTCGTTACCGGGCTCGCCTTCTCCAGGAATTGTGTAGAAACGCCAGATGCGCTCACCTGTTTCAAGGTCATAGGCATCAAGAAAGCCACGGATACCGAACTCCCCACCTGCTATGCCAGTAATCACCTTGTCCTTGACGACCAGCGGCGCAGCGGTCTTGCTATAGCCCATCGCCGCATCGGCAACTTGGGTATCCCAGAGTATGTTGCCAGTTCGCGCATCGAGTGCAACGAGGTGTGCGTCGAGCGTGCTCATGAATAGCCGGCTACCACTTACCGCCACGCCACGGTTGTTCCTGCCACAGCAATAGTTCAGGTCTTCTGGTAACTCGTGTTCGTATCGCCAAAAGACGCGGCCAGTCCGTGCATCGAGCGCGATCACCGTGCTTGGCGACTCTGTGACATACATGATGCCGTCAACCACCAGTGGTGTCGTTTCCGCACGATCAAGGTCTTGCAGCTGATAAACCCACTTAACGCGAAGGCGATTGGCGTTCGCCACCGTAACCTGGTCGAGGTAACTAAAGCGTTGGCTACTATACTGGCCGGAGTACATCAGCCAGTTCTCTGGTTCATCATCCGAGTGCAGTAAACGCTCATAGCTCACCGGTGTGAACGCGGGGACCGGACCATTGGACCCATCTGCTTGCTGCGCCTCGTATGCGCGTCCAGCAGCAACAACCAGCAGGAACACAGACAACGCGATGGGCACATGATGTCTCATGGTGCACTCTCCCTGGTTCGTAGCGAAAATAGATAGGCAACTAAGTTATCAACCTCAGATACCGTGAGCTGGTCATCGTAGCTCGGCATCGTTGAGGTTTCGATACGCTGGCTCTCACGGAGGTCCCTCTTCGCGATTGACCACAGCTTCTCGTCAGCGTCGAGGAGCCGGTAAGAATAGGTGTCCTCGTTCATCCGGATGCCCTCAAGCTTCCGACCGTCGGCGTAGGTTACGCGCACTGACCACCAACGCGGCGCCACCTCATGGTCGGGCTCAAGGAGGTCAGCCCGTAGCTCATCCGGTGAACGCCGGTCGCCTACAAAGGTCAGGTCAGGACCTAGCAGACTACCCATACCAGCGATCATGTGACACGTGGTACACCTCCCTGCACCTGCGTACAGACGCTGGCCAACCTCGGCATCACCTGGGAGCAAAATATCCTCTGGACGTTGATTGATCGAACGGAGGTATGCAACAACCTGCCACACTGACTCGTCTGTCCGACGCCGGAAGATCGGTGGCATTCCAGTGTCAGCTACTCCCTCAGAAATCACCCGAAATAAGCCAGCGTCACTCTGAGCTCTCCGGAACCTGCCCCGGCGAAGGCTGGGTCCATCGTCGCCTTCCGCATCGATGCCGTGGCATCGGCTGCAATGTATCTGGAACAGCCGCTCGCCAGTCTCAACATCTTCAAGTGACGCGTGCGGGTTGTCGCCACCTTGAGCCGCTAGGTTGGCACTCGACCCTATCCAAAACACCGACACAATGAGTGCAACTCGACCAACACTTATGCCTTGCAGGCGAAACATGGCGCATCCTTTCGGAAGTAGCTATCTTGTTGGACCAACAGCATAACCGAATTTTCTCGCTTCGAAATATTTGAACCTTGTTTCTCACTACCAACGCCTCCAACCAGAAGTAACAAGCTGTCCATGGATATTACCCCTGTATGTTTCACTCACAATACACGATAGAATCATTGAGACCATGTGGCTTTACCCGACTCCGATCACAACATATTCACCCCGGCTGGCCAGGGTAGCGCTCCTCATTCTATGTCTGATGAGCACCCCGGCAGCAGCCGAACAACCAGCTTCAGAAAACCAGTCTGAAACTTCTCAGCAACAAGTAGACGACACCCGAGGTGTCTACGAAAACGGTACGTTCACTGGGGAGTTACCAGGAACGTTCGACGGACCCGCTCCGCCAGTACCGCCGAGGGTGGTCAGTAGGGACGAGAACGGGCGGGTTACCATTCGAGCCGTTCGCGTGGGTGAGGAGCTTGTGATCGACGGTCGCCTCGATGAGCCAATCTACTCGCGAGTCGAATCGATCTCTGACTTCATCATGCAGGAACCCCAGGAAAATGTCCCTGCTACCGAGAAGACCGAGGTCTGGATTTTCTTTGACGACCGCAACCTCTATGTGGCCGGCCGCAATTGGGACTCCGAACCCGCTCGAATGATCGCTAACGACATGCGCCGCGACGGCAATAAGATCGGCCAAAATGACAACTTCACGCTCACGATCGACACATTCTACGACCGCCGCAACGGCTACTTTTTTCAGACCAATCCGCTGGGTGCATTGCGCGATGGTCTCATCAGCGATGAGCGTCAACTCAACTCTGACTGGAACACCGTCTGGGATGTTCGAACCTCGCGATTCGACCAAGGGTGGACCGTAGAAACCGTCATCCCGTTTAAATCACTCCGCTATGGCCCGGGTCGTGATCAGGTATGGGGAATTAACGTCCGGCGCGGTGTGCAGTGGAAGAATGAAGACTCGTTTATTACAGCGATGCCACGGTCGCTTCATTACATGGCGCAGTTCCGGCTGTCACTGGCCGCAACACTGGTTGGACTCCAGACACCAGGGATTTCGCGCACTCTCGAATTCAAGCCTTACGCGATTTCCGGCACCACCGGCATCCGTAACTCCAGCAACACTATCGTCAACGATTTCTCACGTGATGTCGGTTTTGACGGAAAGTACGGCCTGACACAGGGCTTAACCGCCGACTTCACCGTGAACACTGACTTTGCCCAGGTGGAGGACGACGACGAACAGGTTAATCTGACACGGTTTAGCCTGTTCTTCCCGGAAAAGCGAGAATTCTTCCTTGAGGGTCAGGGGATTTTCTCGTTTGGTGGCGCTTCGACCGGCCGGCGATGGAGTGGTTCGCCCGGAGGTAGCGATACACCTATCCTCTTCTTCAGCCGGCAGATCGGTATCAGTGGTAGAAACGAGGTGCCGATCCGGGCGGGAAGTCGGGTAACCGGTCGTGCCGGCGCGTTCACCCTGGGGCTACTGAACGTCCAAACCGCGGAAGACACCAGCCTTGGCGCCCAAGCGACCAACTTTTCGGTGGTGCGTATTCGGCGCGATATTTTCCGCCGGAGTTCCATCGGGTTTATGGGCACCAACCGCTCGGAATCTCTCAAAGGCGATGGGGCCAGCCAGTCCTACGGCGTTGACGTCAATTTCTCGTTCTTCGAGAACCTAAACCTCGGTGGCTACTACGCTCAAACGAAAACGCCTGGGCTCACCGGAAGCGATACAAGTTACGCGGGAACCATCCGAAATGAGGGTGACCGCTACGGCTTCAGCTATGCGCACTTGGTCGTCGGCGACAACTTCAACCCAGAAATTGGGTTCGTTCGTCGGGACGACTTCCGACAGAACCGCGCGTCAGTGCAGTTCACGCCAAGGCCGACGTCAATCCGCACGATCCGTCGATTCCAGTTCCGCGGAGATGTTGACTACATTGCGAACGAGTCAACCGGCACCCTCGAGTCCCGTGACCTGGGTGCACGATTTGAGATCGAGTTTGAAAATACTGATAGGTTCAGTATTGATGCGTCAGACAAACACGAGGCGCTGTTCGAAGAATTCACGATAAGTGACGGTGTCACACTACCGATTGGCGGATACGACTTTCGTAACTTCAGGGTGAACTATCGGCTGGGCGCCAGCCGCCGGGTCCCGGGTAGTGTTTATGTTTCCCGAGGCGGATTCTTTAGCGGCGAACGCACCATCGTTAATGTGAACGGCCGGGTTGAGGTGTCACCGCAGTTATCGTTTGAGCCGCGTGTTCAGGTTAACTGGATCGACTTGCCGCAGGGATCATTTAACACGAAACTCGCCAGCACGCGCGTCAACTACACGTTGACCACGCGGCTACTTGTCGCGACGCTAGTCCAGTACAACTCCAATAGTGAGTCGATTAGTACAAACGTCAGGTTGCGCTGGGAATACCAGCCGGGTAGCGACCTGTTCGTCGTCTACAGTGAAGGCCGCGAGACGAACCACCGCGGCTTCCCTGTAATGGCGAACCGCGGTTTTGTCGTCAAATTCACTAAGTTGCTCAGGATGTAATCACTGACCGTGTTCGCTATTACATGGTCGGGATCTGCCCGTTATCTGCAATCTCCAGCATCGCGTCAGCAAATGTGTCGATCTCTTGGACGCGCGTGTAAACATTTGGCGTCACGCGTAAGCCCTCGTAGTCATCACGAATGATCGGCACAAGGACGATCCGGAAGCGATCCCACATGTAGGCGTTGATCTCCCTCGTGTCCACGCCCTTAATCTGGACATTGGCGAGGCCCCATACTTGACCCGGTTCAAGTGATGAATTAATCGTAATCTGCGGATGATTCTTAAGCCGGTCAGCCCAGCGCATCGTTAGATAACGTAACCGCGCCGCCTTTCGTTCAGCGCCGATTGCTTGATGAAATGCCAAGGCTTCAGCAATCGCTGCTTTAGCCGCCGCTGGGTGCGTTCCAATTTCCTCAAACTTCCGGATGTCGCTGTCACGGCGTCTCGGTGCCGCCTGCAGCGGCCAAGTGTTCTCGATTTTCTCGCGACGAACGTATAGAAAACCGGTACCGTGCGGTGCCAGCAACCACTTATGAAGGCTCGTCCCGTAGTAGTCACACTCGAGGTCACGTAACTTGAACGGAAAATGTGCGACAGAGTGAGCACCATCGCAAATTGAAACAATCCCGCGTTCCCGTGCCAAGCGGCTGAGTCGTTGCACCGGGAAGAGTTGTCCCGTCAAATTAGTAATGTGACAAAAGTGCAGGATCTTCGTACGTGGTGTGATCGCCTGCTCGAAACGCTCGTAGAGATCGTCCTGAGTTGTTGGCACTGGAAAGGGAATCTGCGTGAGCGTGATCCCATCGCGTCGCACCCGCTGATCCCAAGTTGTTCGCATTCGACCGTAGTCCTGGTCGGTCGTGATGACTTCGTCACCGGGCTGGAGGTCGATACCATTTTGCGCAATTTGCAACGCCTCGCTCGAATTCCGCGTGATAGCTAATTCCTCAGGATCACATCCGAACTCGTCGGCCAGTCGTCGCCTGACCGTCTCAATGTTCCGTGAGAGTTGGCTACGATAATGCACCGGGAGTTGATTTGAAAAATCGAGATAACGTTTGAGTGCTTCGTGCACCACGCGTGGCGTCGGGCAACTGTTGCCATTGTTCAGATTAGTTAGGGTTCGGTCGAGCGTGAATCCAAACTGGATCTCACGCCAAAAGAACTCATTTTGGGCAACCTCTTCGGGTGTTCGGTCAGCGACCGACTGGGCCGCTTCAGCGATTGCGCCGACACCGTGAACTTCGGTTGCAACCGTCGCCGCGCCGATCAAGCCGGTGCTTCGAAGAAAGGCTCGTCTACTCCACATCTTGTACCCCCTCTACCGTAAGAAGACTCCTACCCTATCACTCAGGCAGCGCAAAGGCGACGTAACTATCCCCGGATTTAGTCCCCATCTTCCCACCGCCGGCGGCGATGACCACGTACTGGCGGCCGTCAACCGCATAAGTCGCGGGAGTGGCATAGCCGCCGGCCGGTAGCTCAGTCTCCCAAAGCAATACACCGGTGTTGGTATCAAACGCACGAAATGCTTGATCTGTTGTGGCCCCGATGAACAGTAGCCCTCCAGCTGAAACAATCGGCTGACCGTAAGATCCAGATTAGAGACTGGCGACTGGTTCCTCTCCCTCGGCCGCAGCTTTGTATCCCTCCGTAAAAAACTCCCGCAGTCGCCGCGCGACGAGCACTTCTTCACCGTCTCGCATACAGCGAGTTTGAATACGACGGCTTCCAAAGAGACTTGACAACGCAACGCGCTGGTTGGGCCGCCGACGTAAATGGTCACGGACCTCTTGGTGGGTCATTGGTATAACACCTTGGTCCCATCCGATCTCCACGTAGGGCGCCCTCTCGTTGTCATCCACGACCTCAGCAGTAAAACTGTCAATTCCCTGCAGTTCTGCCGCCAAGTATTCGGCTTTTTGTTTCCACACCGCACGCTCTGCCACGTGGTCGAGCTGTGCGTATCGATTGAGCGCGACAACAAGGCCGATGATCTCCTCCTTACCGACTTTCATACCGCGACCGATGAGATCGTTGGGTGCAGCCTGCATCCGCGCCGCCTCAATAAGGTCCGCGCGACCCGACAGGATGCCGGTAGACTGAGGTCCGCGCAGCCCCTTACCACCTGAAACCACAACTAAATCAGCGCCGAGTTCGTTGAAGATTGTTAGGTTGCCGGTCGGTGGTAGTCGTGACGCTCCGTCGATCATTACTGATACGTCGGCTTGTTTGGCAATTTCAATCAACTCCGGGGGCTGCAGGACTTCGGCGGCCATCGTACCGCTTAGAGCAACGTGCCGTGGTAGACCAAAAATGAAGGCTGTTCTCTCGCTAATGGCATTCAGAAGTTGCGCGCGTCCCTCAACTTCAACAATGGTCGCACCGGCAGCCTGAAGAGCGAAGTCATACGGATAACGGTGCGCTTTTTGAATGATGCACTCACGCTTCATCCAAGTAGGATTCGGGAGCGCACGCATTTTTTCCTCGTCATTCCCAGTGAGACAGGCGGCCGCGCCCAGCAGTAGTCCACCCGAAGCCCCCGACGTGATCAATGCTGCCTCAGCCCGAACCACCTCAGCGGCACGCTTGCCCGCGGCGACCGTCAGCTCGTCTATCATGACGAAGTAGTCGTTGGCCTCCTGCATCGCCTCGATCACCTCGGTCGGCATACGCGAACCGCCGAGTGCAGTCGCGTGGCCATGACCTGGCAGGTGCGCCTTGACACCAAGTAATCGCATATAGATATTGTCGCGCTCAACCTTTGCCTCGATTGCCGCAGTTAGCGTCTCAATATCTGGCACGGCAGCACCGCCAGTATCCGTCTCAGTTGACGGAACCCCGCAGGCACCTGCCACACCGGCGGCCACCGTGGCACCGATAAAATCGCGACGGCTCACCTGCCCACCGACCTCATCCTCGCACTCAAGCTTTCTTCGATTCACAGGCATCGAAACCTCCCCCACTAAGTTTCATAATGGACCCGATCATAGCTGCAAACGCCTGCCAAGCATAAGCCACAATCAATCGGGACTTCGCACCAGATACCACTATAGTAATAGGTGATGCAAAACCTAGTAGCGACGGCTTTGGTTACGTTGCTCTGCACGCCGGTCTTGGCGCAAGAGTGGCCCCAGTTTCGTGGCCCAGGTGCCCTTGGGATCGCCGACGACCCGCGACTACCGGACACTTGGAGTACGACCGACAACGTCGTGTGGACAACGGCGGTGCCAGGCACTGGTTGGAGCTCACCAGTCGTCTGGAACGATGCCATTTTCATGACCTCAGTCGTCCGGACAGCCGAAGGCGAGCCACCTCGACCTGGACTCTACTTGGGTGGCGAGCGCGGTACGCCACGCGACCTGCACCGGTGGATGCTGTATGCCGTCGACTGGAACACTGGCGACATCCGCTGGGAACGCGAAGTGCACGCGTCTGTCCCTGGAGCACCACGCCACCTCAAGAACAGCTACGCTTCCGAGACTCCAGTGACCGATGGTGAGCGCGTTTACGCTTACTTCGGTCAAATCGGCATTTTTGCTTTCGACATGGAGGGAACACCACTGTGGTCGCAACAATGGGAGCCGTTCCGGACTCGGAATGGTTGGGGCACAGCAGCGTCACCAGCCCTCCACAATAACCGGCTCTACATAGTCAACGATAACGATGACCAGTCGTTCCTCCTGGCGCTCGACAAACGAACTGGTGAGTTGATTTGGCGGATTGAACGTAAGGAAGGAACAAACTGGTCTACACCCTACGTGTGGAGTAATTCTAAGCGTACCGAAATCGTGACAACCGGCTCCGATAAAGTGCGGTCGTATGCTGAAAACGGGTCGCTTCTCTGGGAACTGACGGGAATGTCGACGATTACCATTCCGACGCCGCTTGCGACCGACGACCTCCTTTACATCAGTTCGGGCTACGTAGGCGACCCCCTTCGGCCCGCCTATGCGATCAGACCAGGTGCAAGGGGCGACATCAGCTTACGGCCGGGTGAGCGGAACAACACCTTCATCGCTTGGGCTCAGCTACAGGCGGCATCCTACAACCCCTCCCCGATCATCTACAGTGGTTACTATTACACGCTGTTCGACCGGGGATTCTTCACGGCGCACGATGCGCAGACCGGTCGCGAGGTCTACGGCAAGGTACGGGTTGAGGTTGGAGCGGCGTTTACGTCGTCACCATGGGCGTACAACGGCAAGATTTTTGCCCTAAGCGAAGAAGGTGACACGTTCGTGTTTCGCGCCGGACCTAAATACGAACTACTCGGCAAGAACTCATTGGACGAGATGTGTTTGGCAACGCCCGCAATCGCCCGAGGAAGTTTGATCATTCGCACTGCTTCGCGTCTCTACCGGATCACCAAGAACACCAACTCTGAATGAGATCGGGCGCTATCGCGTAAAGTTGAGTGCCCGGGCTGGATCGTAGTCAGGATTCTCGGTCGGCATCTGGGCTCCAACCTCGCTCTGCCACGCATGGAGCCTTTCCAGGAGTCGCACTGTCTGCTCAGGCAACGTATTGGCAAGATTGATGAACTCGCCGATATCTTCATCGAGGTCGTAGAGTTCAACCCGCATGTCCTCGAAGTACTCAATCAACTTGTAACGACCGACTCGCACCGCGCCGGATGGTGACGCGCCACCAGGGTGATAGTGCGGGTAATGCCAGTAGAGCGCATCACGCACCAGCGGACTCTCACCCCGAAGCGTTGATACCAAGCTCAGACCGTCCGTGGTTTCGTTAGAATCCACCACGCCAGCAATTTCGAGAATCGTTGGATAGATATCAGCACTGATTACCTCGGTGCCGTCCACGGCACCGGCCACGGCAGCACCAGGCCAACCTAAGAGCAGGGCCGTTCCGCAGAGATGGTAAGGTTCTGTCCGGATCCTAGGCGCGGTACGTTTTGATACTGTTGGTAGCCGGATCGACCTGTCGGAGGAGGACAAGCGAATGACAAGTGTGTGGATGCAAACCACCGTTGCGATGCTCCTGCTGGGTGTTGTTGCTCCGGCCTGGGCACAAAATGATCGGCCCAACATACTTTTTATCTTCAGCGATGACCACGCCTATCAAGCGATCAGTGCCTACGGATCCCGAATCAACCACACGCCGAACATCGATCGGATCGCGCGCGAGGGGCTGAGATTCGAAAATGCAATGGTCACAAACTCAATCTGTGCCCCAAGCAGAGCCGTGATCCAAACCGGAAAATACAGTCATTTGAACGGTGTTCTCGATAACGGTCAAGTGTTCGATGGGTCGCAGCAAACATTCCCCAAGCTACTTCAACAAGTCGGTTATCAAACGGCAATCGTCGGTAAGTGGCACCTCAAGAGTGAGCCGACAGGCTTTGACTATTGGGAGGTGTTGCCTGGTCAAGGGTCCTACTACAACCCTGATTTCCGCGTTCCGGGTGGTCAAAGACAGCACTCCGGGTATGTCACTGATATCATCACCGATTTGACACTTCACTGGATTGAGGAGGAGCGCGACCCCAATCGGCCATTCATGATGATGTCGCAGCACAAAGCCCCACACCGGGGCTGGATGCCAGGACCAGAGCACCTCACGCTTTACGACGGGATAACGATTCCCGAACCTGACACATTGTTCGATGATTACGCGAACCGAGCGAGCCCGGCGCGGTTACAAGAAATGGAGATCGGGCGCCATACGATCGATGGGCATGACTTGAAATTGAAGCCACCACGTGACACGCCTGAGGATGACCCGGACCTACGGCTGTGGCTTGCAGGGTACGGCCGCCTTGACCAGCAACAACGACGGATTTGGGACGCAGTCTACGAGCCAAAGAATGCCGAATTTCTTGAGGCCGGCCTAGAGGGGCGCGATTTGGTGCGTTGGAAGTACCAGCGGTACATCAAGGACTACCTACGAACAATCGCCTCAGTTGATGACAATGTGGGTCGACTCCTCCGCTACCTCGACGAAACCGGTTTGGCCGAAAATACAATCGTTGTCTATGCCTCGGACCAAGGGTTCTATCTCGGTGAGCATGGCTGGTTTGATAAACGGTGGATGTATGAGGAATCACTGAAGACGCCGCTCATCATGCGCTGGCCCGGAATTATCGAAGCTGGCACTGTCAACACCAACATGGTGTCGAATCTTGATTTACCAGAAACCCTCCTTCACGCTGCTGGTATCGAGATCCCTTCCGACATGCAGGGGCGGAGTTTATTGCCGCTCCTGCAGGGCGAGATACCAGAAGACTGGCGGACGAGCTTCTACTACCACTACTACGAGAAAGGCATCCACAATGTCGCGCCGCACGAGGGCGTTCGAACCGAGCGGCATAAGCTCATTCACTACTATGAAACCAGCGAATGGGAGCTGTTTGACCTTGTAACCGACCCGAACGAACTGCGGAGCGTCTATGATGTCCCTTCCTACGCAGAGACCCAGACTGCGCTGCTTAATGAACTGGGACGGCTTAAGGAAGAGCTGCGGGTCCCAGTTGTTCCGTAGCCACTGTCAGGTTGTTCCGGTACGACCTACGGGCTTACTGTTCCGCCGGCATCAGAAAATCAGAGCTGCGATGCCGGCAATCACCGGTACGGTAATGACTGTTCGCAATAGAAAAATCGTAAACAACTCGCCCACGTTTACCGGAATCTTCGACTTCAGGATCAACGCCCCTAACTCCGACATATAGACGAGTTGCGTCACCGCCGCCCCGGCGATGACGAAACGAGTGTGCTCGCTTTCGACCTCCTGTCCAAGAACCACCGGCAGGAATTGGTCAGCAAATCCCACCAGAAATGCGGGTGCTGCGGCAGACGCTTCAGGAATACCAAGAATCGTGAGAAACGGCACCAGTGGTACCGCAAGCCAGTTGAAAATCGAGGTGTACTCGCTCAGCACGAGGGCCGTCACACCGATACTCATGATTAGCGGCAACAACGCGAACCAGATGTCATAAATGTTGAACGTTGCTCGCCGCAATAATGCCAACACCGTGGGGGCTCGTCGCGCCCGCCACGCCGCCAACTCGAATCCCCACGACCAGAGATTACGCCCCGGGGGCAGAGCTTCCGTAATCTGTTTGCCTGCTTGTGCGTAATAGACGTCGCGTTTTCGTGACAGTGGAGGGATACGCGGCATAACGATCGCCGCGACCGTGCCAGCCAGCACGATGGCACCATAATACGGAACGAAGAATTCACTGAGCCCAACGAAGTCGACGATGACAAACGCAAACGCCACTGACACAACCGAGAATGTCGTCGCGATTGTGGCAGCTTCTCGCTCGGTGTAGAACCCCAGCTCATATTGCTGCGCAGTGATCAGGACGCCGACAGGCGCCGAGCCCATCCACGAAGCAATTGCGTCGATCGATGACCGCCCCGGCATGGTAAAGAGCGGCCGAAATATCCTGCTACAAAGGGTGCCGAAAAACTCCATTAGGCCGAAGTCGGTCACAAGTGGCAGTAACAACGGCGCCACCACAAAGATCACCATGATGACCGGAATCAGTTCGTTAAGGATGACCCTGCCAGTGGTATCTGAGATAAGCCACACAGGTCCCCACTGAAAGAGAACCATGCTTGCAGTGATAGCCCCTACGACCCGCGCGACTAGAATCGTTGGCCCCATCAGGAACATACTCAAGATAGGATTTGCCAACGTCTCAGTATCGAGTCGGCGCCGAACAACTCCCGTGGCAATAGTCGCAATAGCTGATAACACGATCACTAGAGTGGCAAGTCCAGGCAGGATGCTGCCGACGCGTGCGCGTAGGAAATCGGCGATGATGCCAAGACCGATGTTGAACGTGTCGCCGAACCTAAACGGTACGAGCATCAGTCCCGCACCGATGGCAGAGGGTATTAGGAAGCGAAGGTAATCGGCCCTGCTTAATGCGACCTCAGATTCTCTGGCGTGAACAGTGTCTGTGACCATCGGGTGCAGGCTAGCACACCGGAAACCTGAACCTTGGTTTTCGCAAGTTTTCTGCGGTCTGACAGGGTTCCGCCCTTTGTTGCAGGCGATGGATCCGCCTTAGTTATTCGCCTAAGCTAACCCACGCGTTTGCCAGACAACCTGTTCGTTTAACCCTGTCGCGGTCATAATACTCGTCATACATGGAAGCTTGGATCCTCGACCGACAGATCGAGTTACAACTCGGATGCTTTATGTTCATCCTCAGCCTAATGGCTTTTTGGGAAGTCATCGCTGCTCGTCGGCAGTTGACGGTGTCTAAACGCGACCGGTGGCTTTCCAATCTCAGCCTTACCGCACTTAACTCGATCCTTCTACGCCTGCTGTTCCCAGCTACAGCCGTCGGTAGCGCTTGGGTCGCTGCCGAACACGGATGGGGTTTACTCAGCGCACTCCCCGTCCCATCGTGGCTGGTCGTTCCTCTGTCGATCGTGATTCTCGATTTTGCCATCTGGACACAACATGTAATGTTCCATCGTGTCCCACTACTCTGGCGGCTGCACATGGTGCATCACGCAGATCCCGATCTTGACTTGACATCAGGAGCACGGTTTCACCCACTGGAAATGATGCTATCGCTGCTAATCAAAGTTGGTGTCGTCCTATTCGTCGGTATTCCTGCCATTGGAGTCTTTCTCTTTGAGTTGATATTGAATGCGACGGCGATGTTCAATCACGCCAATGTCAAGGTCCCGAACGGTGTGGACCGAGTGTTGCGCTGGTTCCTCGTTACACCCGACATGCACCGGGTTCATCACTCGGTGTTTGTGGACGAATGTCACACAAATTTCGGGTTTAACCTACCCTGGTGGGACCGATTGCTGGGCACTTATCGTGCACAACCTCGGGGAGGGCATCTCGGGATGACAATCGGGTTAACCGAATTTCGAACTGGTGTGCGTCAGACGGTAGCGTGGATGTTGGCGCTACCGTTCGGTGCAACTGTAGGTGGAAGACCGATGCGCCGCCTGCGCGTCCCAACGGGCTCGGGTAGGTCCGCGTCGTCCTGGTCGGTTTTCTGATGCAGCACAATAGAAATCAGAGTGATGGTACGGATGATGTCATGCCCGTCGCTTCGAAACCTTCGTTAGCCAACTCCGTAGTCTCATGGGAAGACGAATGGCGCGCGAGTTTTCCTAATGGCGCCACGCTTAGTGTCATCGTGCCGGTGTATAACGAGCGGTATCTTGTCACCGAGCTTTTGACACAGCTCCTTAACGTGTCATGCCCAGGTATCAGTCGGCTAGAAATCATCATTATTGACGATGGGTCGACTGATGGCACGGCGGCTGTCGTGCAGGAGTTTGCTACCCACCATAGCGAACAAATGCAAGTCATCGCCAAAACAAAGAACGAGGGTAAAGGTGCAGCCATTCGGGCGGGAATCGACGCGACCACCGGGGACCTTATCGTCGTTCAGGATGCCGACCTCGAATACGACCCGCAGGACCTCTCAGCGATGGTTCGACCATTTCTAGAGGATGGCGCCGACGTCGTTTATGGGTCACGCTTTGCTGTGAGCAGTCGACGACGGGCCCTGTACTTCCGCCATACTCTTGGCAATCACATTCTTACCTTCCTCAGCAATCTCATCACCGAACTCAATTTGACCGACGTTGAGACCTGTTACAAGATGTTCCGAGCCCCGCTACTCAAGTCAATTCCGATCCGCTCAGACGACTTCGCGTTCGAGATCGAGATCACGGCAAAAATTTCAAAGCGTCATTGCCGCATCTACGAAGTACCTATTAGCTACCGAGGTCGAGCCTATAGCGAAGGCAAGAAGATCCGTTGGTGGGATGGCCTCGTCGCACTGTTTACAATGGTGCGCTTCTGGCTCATAGACGACCTCTACAGAGCGGATAGTGTCGGTGTTTACCTCCTGCATCGACTTGAACGCACGCGGCGGTTCAGCGGGTGGCTTGCCGATGCGATACGCCCTTGGCTCGGTGACCGAGTGCTGGAGCTTGAGGCGGGTCTTGGCGATATCATGCACCAACTCATTCCCCGCGATCGTTATGTCGCTAGTGATGTCAACAAGAACAACCTGAACTATCTCCGAAACCTAGCAGCAGCCAAGGCCCGCCTGGAGATTCAATCCGTCGACCTTGAGGTGCCTTCGTCGTTCGATGCACACGAGGGAGCATTTGACACGGTACTCTGCCTCAACGTACTCGAGCAGGTCGACGATCCAATGGTCGCGTTGCACAACCTCGCACGAGCAGTTAAGCCAGGCGGTCGAGTGGTGTTGTACGTACCCCAAGGGCAATTCTTGTACTCCAGGATTGATGAAGACCTAGGACATCGCTGTCGCTACGATCGGCAAATGTTGATCCAGGAACTTCAAAGTAGCGGATTCCTAGTCGAGCATCTCCAAGACTTTAATCGAACTGGAATGCTTGCGTGGTGGTGGAACGGTCGGGTTCTTCGCCGCCGCGACTTCAGCCGGTGGCAGCTTAAGATTTTTGACTTGTTCATACCATTGTTTAAAATCTTTGATCGATTCTTCCCTTGGCCAGGACTTGGGCTCATCGCGGTGGCTCGAAAAATCGAGAACGCCGGGTAAACCCACACAAACTTTAGTCTCTGTTTTATGGTGACTGCGCAACAGGGGCTGACGTTTCAGACAGTAGAGCAGACGCTAGAAACTCGGCAAACTCCTTACTGTTCGTTGACGCTGAAAGACGTCATCATGCCAGCGTGAAGGTGCTCTGCAATGTGGCAGTGCAGCATCCAAGTGCCAGGGTTGTCCATGTCAGCGAGGATGTCGACGACTGATCCTACAGGCACAATGGCCGTGTCCTTCCATACAAGATTCTGATTCGGCACACCATCGATCGACAGCACGAGGTAGCGTTGCCCGTGCAAGTGAACAGGATGGTTCATCGGGTGTATTGTCTCGGGATTGTTGAAAATCCTAATCTTCACGACATCACCGACGTTAAACCTCCACTCGATTTCCATATTCTCCTGGCCGGTATCAACATCGCGTAGAATCCACTCGACCTGTTCGGCGCTCGACAGCCAGTTCATCATTGGCATCGCGTCGTTCCACTCAAGTGGTGGTGAAAACAACCCAGCCTCGAATTCCAAAGCACGCATGATGGGCGCCGGCAAGTTTTTCACACGCAACGTCAACTCAAGTTGATGATCTGGCTCGCGTCCAAACGCATCACGGTAATTATCAATGTCGTTGATAACATCATCGTGTTGTCGCAGTGTCTTGAACTCCACTGACAGATCGTCAGCAGTTGTGGTATCGCGGACGGTAACCCGACCAAGCGATTTCAGTTGGTAGTAAAACTCACCCATGAAATCATCGATCGCCTGTATTGAGTTAGTGAGTTCGACTTCACCCGGCTCATCAAACAGCACCTCTACCACATAACGCTCAGCAGGTGCGATCACCACGCTTTCAACCCATTCCTCGCGCTCGAATTTACTAACATCGGACGCTACGACCTTCACGCGTGCTCCACCAAACACCATGTTGAAGGTCCGAGTGTTTGCCACGTTGGTGATATAGAACCTGACGACCTCACCACGGTCGACCTCTAGCTGATAATCGGTCGTCCCGTTAACAAGAAGCACGTTCCCAAATCGACCCATGAGGGCATGACTAGGAGCCGTGTCACCCCATGGAATTGGCCCCTGCCCATCCATCAGGAGATCGTCGAGAATAATTACCTCTTCCCGGTTCACGGCGCCGTAGTAGTCGTTCTCGGGTGGCATCACCAGCATATTGCCGTAGAGACCAAGGTCCTGCTGGAGGTCCTCTCGCATGTGCGGGTGGTACCAGTAAATGCCGGTATCGCGAAAGTAGAGTTCGTATGTGAATGACTGACCGACTAACACCGGCGGCTGCGTCACATCGGGAACCCCGTCGAATCGATTATCGAGCCGTAAGCCGTGCCAGTGCACAGTCGTCGGCATCTCAATCTCATTTGTAAAATTAATGATGACCGTCGAGCCGCGATCGCCCTTAATAAGCGGTCCCGGGTATTGACCGTTGTAGCCATACATCAAGAAGGTTTTGCCATTGATCGTGCGCTGAACGATCGACGCTGTAAGATCGAGCGTTTCGCCGTCGTCCATTTCAACGATTTCACCTGGGCGTGCTTCCGGAAAACCGGTCGGGTCCATATCACCCTTGACCATAAACGGTCCAACAGTTGGCACGGCGTTCTCGATGCCCGGGAGCGGTGGCATCGGTGCGTCCATCGGCGGTATCCGCCAGGCGACATTGCCATCGCCGAGCACTTCGACGGGACCCATGCGCATCATGCCCGTCTGACCTTGCTCGTCCATCTGTTCCATGGATTCCATCTGCCCTGCGTCCTGTTGATCCAGCAACATGGATGTCTTGACCTGCGAGGGCTCGGGAGTGTGCCCTCGCTGTGCAGAGAGACCGGGAAGACTATCGAAGCAGGAACCAGCCAGTAGAAATAGGCCGACCCAAAGCGACCGCTGACGAATACTCATTTGAAGCCGTATTTCAGGCAGGCCTCGTTCTCATACGGACCGTGGCCAGCCATGGTGTGCATCATGCCTGAACGGGACATCCCACGCATTACCACCGGTCCGTGCCACCGCGTCGTCGGCTCAGTCGAAGGCTCAAGCGTTACGACTACGAGAAATTTATTCCAAGTGACACGTGCCGAGGCAACCTGGCCTTCCTCAATCACACCGAGCCGAACAACGTCTTGGAGATCGGGTGCCACCGCCCAGGCTGTGTAGGCACCCCGACGAGGCGCCTTAATCCGATCAATCGACAGTGATAGGTCATAAACGTAGCTACCACTGGGCGAGACGGCAACACCAAATGGGGACCGAGCAAAGTTGACCATGCCGGTGCCGACGGCCCGACCAGTACCCGGCACGCGGCGTGTCGTTACCATCTCAATGCCGTAGTACTGCGACGGTAGTAGCGGTGCGGAGATGATCGCACTACACGGGGACAGGCTGCCAATCGTTCCACTGGTTGTCGACGGCACGGCCGCAGCCAGCGATATGCCCACTGCGGCTGCAAAAACCGTCTCCAGAACCATGGCCCGAAGGAAGCTCATCGGCTACCACCAGGGCTGACCGAGGAAATCTCGCCAAGGTTCTCATCCCATTTCTGTGCACTCGAGATATCCGGCATACCCCAATCAGCACCGTTCCAACCAGAGAACCCTTCCATCCGAAATGCCCAGAAGCCCGTCGTCATGTCGCTCACCACGATCAAACCGTCAGCGTTACGCACATCGACCCCGAACGCACCGTTGAATTGTGAGTAGCGGATCTTGTTCGGCGGACCGGTATAAGTGTCGTAGTAGCCAACTGTAACCGGGTTCTCTACATCCATCAGGCTGAAGATCTGTAGGCCGTCAAGGTACCCTGATACAAAGACGTAGGGCCAGCGGACCTCGTGGTTGTGCACGAGATGGCGCCAGTCGGCTGTCCAGGCTGATACTGGCCTATTGATGTTCTTAACCTCGCCTTCGAAGGCTGGCTCAAGGTCAAAGATCCGAAGCGGTGCGTATTGATACTCCGTCTCTGCTACAACGTAACGACCATCTGGTGTTGGCGTGAAGGTGTGTCCACGATTAACGCCGCTTATTCCCAGTAACGTCACAAGTAGTTCGGGCTCTTCTAGGTCGGTAATGTTATAGACGTAATACCCGCCCGTACCACCACCATAGAAACGATCTTCCCCGGCGTCAGGATGATAACCGGCATAAAAATCATGATAGCCGCGGCGGCCACTTGCCGAATCGCCCGTCGGAATCTTTCCCACAAGCGCGTCGTCCATGAATCCGTCGACGACGTGACCCAAGTCGTATACATGCGCGAACGGCCCAGACACCGTTGCGATCAAGAGTACGCGACCATTACTGTGCTTGTATACAAAGATGTTGTGGAACCCACCGGGCGTATCGGGGGATCGGATTCGTGCCACTTCTGTCACAGTTGTCGGATCGGGTAGACCAGTCACATCGAGCACAACGCCACCGAGATCGGGGTTAGGGCCACCTTGGCGAAACTGCAGCGACTGGACGACGTAGTAACGGTCATTCCACTTGAAGTGCTTCACGTCCATCCCACCCGTACCAAGATGGAGATCTTGGTCTTCGATCCGCCAGGAGTACACACGTTCCGGTTTCATCGGATCGTGTAAATCGATGATGTCAATACCTTTATCACCCTCGAAGCCATAAACCATCCGACCGACATAGGCATAAGGCCGGTCGACCTCCTGCTCAATATCGATGTCCGACACGCTCAAGCGCGGACCAAGCGGTAGGTGCGATAGCACAGTAATGTTGTCGCTTCCCGGCTTCTCAGCGGTCCACTGACCAGCGGCATCACGCGCTGGGAGAAGTAAGGACAGCATTGTCCCGGCTATGGCGACGGACCAGACGAACTTACTGTAAATAGTCATCAAACTCCCTCGCTGGATCTTCGTTAACGGCAACCTCTAACTAGCGAGCCCACCCCCGCATATGACACAGAAGCCCATTCTATAAGTACGGGGCCCGTAGATCATCTTCCCGATGTTTCCCGCAATGCCACTCGTAAAAACAACCCTATTTCGTTGGTGAAGGCCGACCGCAAATGCGTCGACCTGGCTTAGTGAAGGCTGAATTAGGCGACCGGGGGCACGAGCATCGGCTTCAAGCACAAAGAGCACCACCATTAGTGTGTCATCGCATACATCAGGACGTTGATTCCGACAGCGTAGGCATCAATTGAAAAGCGGTGGAAATATTCCGTGTCCTCACCCTCCCGCTCCCAGCCATCGGCAATGTCGGTGTTGTGGGTCATCAGCACCATCAGTCGACCTTCCTGGTCAGAGATGCCACGGAAGTGCGGTTCCGCAGACCGGACGCCGCGCTCAGAAGTTGTAACGCCACCACTCCGCCGCCAGTGCTGAATCGACGGAATCTGCGGAAACCCCTCCAGGTCGAACAGTCCGCTGAAGATCGGGTGATCCAGGGAAAGATCAGTGATCGGGTACTGGGACGATGGCAGCGCCTTACGGATTTCGCCTCGCCAAGTATCCCACGCGGACGGGCCCCAGAAATCATCCACCCAGAGGAATCCCCCTTGCTCGAGATAGCGTCGTAGGCCACCTGCTTCATCGTCAGTGAAGAACACCGTGCCGACATCGGACATGAAGACGAACGGGTAATCGAAAAGCTCGGGGTCAGTCAGACGTACAACAACGTGGTTCGGATTGCCGTGAGGGTCAAGACTGACCGGCGTCGTCGTCAACTCCGAGAGCCGGATCATAAAGTTGGCGTCGGACAATGGATAATCGGTGCTCCAGCCGTAGCCGCCAGGCTCGCGACGGAAACTCTGAAACATCACCCGGGCAAAGGCAAATGAACGGTCTGTCTTGACTGCGGTTGGGAAGCGCGGCGGTCCACCCCGCCATCGCCGGCCCCACTGAGCTTCGGCTATGCTCACCGTGAGCGCGAACAGCCCCGCAGCTACCAGGCCACAAGTCCAACGGAAATAGCGGCCGTGCCCGCGGGCGAATCCTGAGCTAAAGGCCATCCCGATGCCTTTCGGTTGCAGCAGCTGGGCTCATCTTACGGCATCAACGCTTAGCGATGTTGCTTCAACTGTCCAGGAGAGGTCCCTAGTGCTTCTAACCAATCACACTGGAATCTCGACGATACTCACACCCTACGATTCGCTACCGGGATAATCCTCGATAGGTGTCCTCAAAATGCCGATTCCTTCAATCTCAATCTCAACAACGTCACCGGCCTTTAGGAACTCACCCCGCTCAGCACCGGTACCCGATGGTGTGCCAGTGGCGATGACATCCCCCGGATAAAGCGTCAAAATTGAGGTGGTAAACCGGATAAGGTGCTCTTGGGGCCAAATGAGATCGGCCGTCGTTTGGTCCTGCATCAGTTCGCCGTTGACCTTGGTGGTCACGCGGAGGTTTGCGGGATCTGGAATGAATTCCTTGGGCACGATGAATGGACCGAACGGCGCACCACGATTCGTGCTCTTGCCGTCGAACCAATTCACGCCAGGAAACATCGAACCCGCGCCTCGTGACCTGCCACCACGGTCGCTTACGTCGTACATGATGCTGTAGCCGAACACGTAGTCATCAGCCTCCTCAGCTGACACTAGATAAGCCGGTTTGCCGATGATCACTGCCATCTCCCCTTCCCAGTCGATTTGGTCACGGCCTGGCGGAATAAAGTAGGGCTCACCCGGATCGATGATGCCGGAGCGTGGGGACTTCGCAAACATAACCGGGTCGTCGCTGGCTGGGTCGATTTCAGCGATGCGCGATGGGTCGAAGCCACCGCCGCTACCACCAGACCCCGCTTCATCAGTTGCACCAGACACACCATCGACGTCGTCAGGATTCTCTCCGCTCGGCGCCGCAGCCATCCCCTCGGCATGGGCCCTGTAGTTAGCTGCAACCGACAACACGTTCCACGGATATTTGATCGGTGCTGTGATTCTCACAGCACCGATGGCATGCACAAAAGGCAGCGTCGCATCGGCGCCCTCTTGGAAGAAATTGGCGATCTGATACAAGCGCGCCGAAACCGTCTCGTAATTTTCAATCAGCGTGCGCATCTCGTTAGGTAAGACCATCGCTTCAAGTCCAGTTTCTGCAACAAGATACTTACCGGCACTATCCAATTCGAGAATCTGCTCACCGAGCACCATTCCAACAGCCGTGGCGCCTATATCCGTTAACTCGAACGTCGCTAGCTTGAATGGGGTGTCGGGTAGGTTGGAAATCTCTCCTGTGGTTGACGTGCAGGCCGACATGAACACGAGCACTAACGCGCAAAAAAGGTTTGAAAGATTGGCCCTCACATGGTTCGTTTTCGTGGTCATACAAATCTCCTCTCTACACACAGTGGCTTTTAGCTACGGTAGGGGCACGACTCCCGCGAGGCCTCGTTCCTCCAGCGCCTGGTTAAATTCGATGAGAGCACCCTTTCGGACACCGTCCATTTGCAGCTCGTAAGTGTCGAGCAGCTCCTTGTAGTTTTCGAGCACCTCAAGTTGCTGCGTGGTCGGTGGAAAGTCCGTTTGCCCGACATAGCCGGCAAGACTGCTTAGCTTCGCCAGCAATTGGCGTGGCCAACGGACCGAATCTTGGCGCGCTGAGCCGCCCGACAACCGTTGATCGCTTAACCTCATCTCAATCGCGAGCAACCGCTCATCCAGAGACCTAGCTGCATCAATAATCAAATCATTGTCACGATGGTCATGCACCCGCCGACCTATATCGGCAACCTGTTCACGGACCGACTCGATCTCATTGATGAGCGACACGGCATCGTTCAGCACATTCCTCAGGTCAACAAGCAACGCCATCTGTGCTGTAATGTCTTCTTCAGAGCCCGCCGAGTGCGGGTCCTTGAGAACCGTGAGTGATTGAACGAGTTCAGTGTCGCCCAGTGTGAGCCTGACAGTGTATATGCCAGGCGGCGCGAGAATAGCGACGCGACTGCCATCGCCCACGGGCCGTAATCCTCGATCAGGGTCAGCCCGCACGTGTGAGTGTTCAAAAGCGGGCATCCGCAGTTGCGGTTCATCAGTTTGGTCGTAGCGGAGATCCCAATGGACACGGTTGATACCCGCCGCCGACGGCAGTCCCGACAGTGACCGCACTGCTTCTTCGTCCGCATTAAGAATCGTAATGTGTAAGTTCTCGTCATCACCAAGTCCATTTGGCAGATAGTAATGCAGTCCTGCCCCGTAGGACGGATTGGTGCCGGCCCCAGAATCCTCTGGCTGGTTCACCGTGCTCTCTCGGGTACGGAACCGGTAGGTTGGCCGAGGCTCGAACAGATGCACGTCCGTGTTGAGCACCTCTGAGTTAATCTGTTGCAGTGGTGTAATGTCATCAAGAATCCAAAAACCTCGTCCGTAGGTCCCGACCACCAAATCGTTGAAATGTGGCTGAATCGTCAACCAGTGAACTGGTGCATGAGGTAGGTTGGTTTGTAACGGCAGCCACCGGGAACCATCGTCGAACGATACGTAGACGGCGTTTTCGGTGCCAGCATAAAGTAGCCTTGGCCTAACTGGATCCTCCCGGACAACGTGGACACTACTAAAAACGCTGGCAGGGATATTACTGTTAATCTGTGTCCAGCTACTGCCATAGTCAGTGGTCTTATAGATGTACGGGTGAAAATCGTTTACCTGATGAAAGTCAACACTAATGTAAGCGGAGCCGGCATCGTGACTCGACGGTTCGATGTTGCTCACCGTTCCCCACGGCGGTAGACCGGGAATGTTGGCAGTGACATTGTCCCAGCGACCACCTCCATTGCGCGTCACATGAACTAACCCGTCGTTTGAGCCGGTCCAGATTAACCCTTCCTCAAGGGATGATTCGCTAATAGCAAATAGCACCGCGGCGTAAGTCGGACTCACGTCCTCGGCCGTCAGGCCACCCGTCTTCTGTTGTTTACTCTTGTCGTTGGTAGTCAGGTCAGGACTTATCATCCGCCAGTTCTGTCCACCGTCAGTCGTCATATGCACGTACTGGCTACCGACATACACACGGTTATGGTCGTGTGGTGAAATGGCAATCGGAAAGGTCCACTGGAAGCGGTACAGTAGATCCGCTGCAGCCCAACCCTCAGGATTATCCGGCCAGACACTGACGTTGCGTGCGTGTCCGGTCTTGAGATCATAGCGCTCGAGAATGCCGTCGTAGCAGCCTGACCAAACGATGTCGTTTTCCACTGGATCGGGAATGGCAAAGCCTGATTCACAACCGCCCACCGAGTGCATGAGGCCAATCGGGATGCCATTCGATTGAAGACTATTACTCGGGACCCGTGCTGATGGACCGTCTTGGCGGTTGCCATAGACGTAGTAGGGAACTTGGTTGTCAGTGTAGGCGTGGTACATCTGAGCGATCGGCAGGCGGGGCCGCCACCAGCTCTGACCACGGGTTGTCGAAATGGACGCACCACCGTCATGGCCGACGATCATTCGATCGGGCAGCAGGGGGTCGATCCACATATCGTGATTGTCGCCACCCGCCGTACCACGTTCACTCGTGATACCTCCATCAAGTGAAACCGAGTGACGCGTCGACAGGAAGTGGATCTCGTCACGGTCATCTGGGGCAACAGCTGCCCGCGTATAGTAGAGCGGTCTCTGCGCGAGTGCATGGTCCGCGTTCACCATCTGCCACTGCCTTCCTCCATCGTCTGAGCGCCAGAGCACGCCTTCGTGATCGTCCAACTCCGCATAATCAGCGTTGGAGTTAGTCTCGATGAGCGCGTAGATACGGTTCGAGTCGTCTGGTGTCATCGCCAAGCCGATCTTGCCGATCGGCTTTTCTGGGAGACCGGCGCCAGTGAGCTCCTCCCAGGTTGCACCGCCGTCGCGCGATGTCCAAAGACCACTTCCAGGTCCGCCGCTCTCACGGCCCCACGTTTGTATTAGTAGCTGCCACATACCCGCAAAGAGGATCCTGGGGTTGTTCGGGTCCATCACAATATCCGAAGCCCCGGTATGTTCATCGACGAACAGTACGTGTTCCCATGTCTCACCGCCGTCAGTCGTGCGAAACACACCACGGGCCTGCTGGGGGCCGTAGCTGTGGCCCATGGCCGCCGCGAAAACAATGTCCGGGTTGGTTGGGTGGATCACGATCCGGCCAATGCGGCCCGTTGCATCTAATCCCATATGCCGCCATGTTTTGCCAGCGTCGACGGATTTGTAGATGCCGTCGCCGTGCGAAATGTTACTGCGGATGAATGTTTCACCTGTGCCCGCCCAGATAACGTTCGGATTCACCGTTTCGATCGCCAAAGCACCAATCGATGCTGCTGGCTGATCATCGAAAACCGGTTCCCAGTGGATGCCGGCGTCGACAGACTTGAAGATCCCGCCCGAAGCAGCACCGATATAGTAGACATTAGGATCTCCCGGCACCCCAACCACAGCACTGACCCTATTCCCGACTGGACCGATATGGCGATATTCAAGGTCAGTGAATATTGTTGGATCGTATTCTGTGGGCTGCTGTGCAACCCCTGGCGACGCTCCGAAATGCACCAACGGTAAGCCGAAAGCAACCAGTCGAAGGAACGGTACTATGCGCGACATCGAGTTTCTCCGAATCGAAAATGAGGTGAGTGGCCTACTATACTCGGACCCGCGCGTAGCGCGGCAACAATCAATGATGCGGCGAAGACACCTATCCGTGGTTGACGACCGGTTTCGCTTGGTAGAGGAATCCCGGTCTAGGCAACGCCCGGTTCAGAACCCCCAGGTGGGGTTGACCCGCAACCCTCGTATGACGGATCCTGAGACATTGTGCGTGGCGTTGTAATAGCGATTGTCCTTCTACTGTTTGCGGCTTTCCCACCTAAGGCCCAATCGGAGTCACCAAGACTTGTCGTGCTTCTGGTTGTTGATCAGATGCGAGCTGACTACCTCGATCGGTTTCAGCATCATTGGACCTCTGGTCTGAAACGTTTAATCGACAACGGAGCCTGGTTCCGCCAAGCGGCTTATCCATACTTCCAGACGAACACCTGTGTCGGCCACGCCACCATCTCAACGGGAAGTCTTCCAGAAACCCATGGCATCATCGGCAACAATTGGTATGACCGTGCCGAGGGACGTCTCCGAGCCTGTGCCGATAACTCTGACTCCCCGCTCATTAGTTATGACGACCCGGTAGAGGCTACCCTGGGTCCAGATAACCTGATGGTTCCGACACTCAGTGATGAGTTGCGGGTGCAGGCCTCGGCACGTGTCGTGAGCCTGTCGATGAAACCTCGGGTGGCCGTGATGTTGGCTGGGCATGGTGCTGATGTCGCGCTCTGGCGGCAGGGCACCGCCTGGGTTACGTCGACCGCCTACACTCGTGAACCGGTGGTCTTTATCGAACAATTTCTTGACGCTAATCCGGTCGCTAATGACCTGGGCAAGATCTGGACTCGGGCGCTGCCCGAAAACCTGTATCTGTTTTCCGGCTCCGTTGACGTGAGCCGTCCGTTTGAAGGATGGACCACTGGATTGCCACACACCCTGATTGGCCTGGGCGACCGCCCTGACCTGCTTTTCTACCAGAAATGGATGGCCAGCCCTCGCTCAAATGATTACCTCGGGCAACTGGCAGGCACCGCCGTCGACGCATTGGACCTTGGCCAACGGGAAGCAACCGATTACCTCGCTCTCGGCCTCTCAGCACTGGACTGGGCGGGTCACCGCTTCGGCCCACAGAGTCACGAGGTGCAAGACGTTCTCATTCAGTTAGACCGGATGCTAGGTCGTCTCTTCGATAAATTGGACACTACCGTGGGCTCCGGTCGTTACGTTGTTGCGTTGACAGCTGACCACGGTGTAGCGCCGATTCCTGAGCGCCGAGCACGATTGGCCGATGCCGGTCGCATCCCAGCGCAGCAGATCATTGATGCTGCTGAAACAGCAATCCGCAGGCAGTTTGGGCCAGGTCGCCACGTCGCCAGGTTCGAAGAGCAGGACTTCTATTTCGAACCCGGCATATACGCGCGTCTTGTGGACCAGGAGGGCGCGCTCGAGCGCGTCGCCGACGCTATCCGAGCCGTGGAGGGCGTGGCTGAGGTTTATCGTGGGGACACAATCCGCGAGCGACGCAATTCAGGAAATGCCATCGAACGGGCTTTGGCCAGAAACTATTATCCGGGACGGAGCGGGGATCTCCTGATCGTGCCTCGGCCCTACTGGACAACCTCCGTCAATGCATCCGGCCACGGCACCAGTTATGACTACGACACCCGTGTCCCCATTCTCCTGATGGGTGATCAGATCACCCCAGGGCACTATTTAGCTGAAGTTACTCCAGCCGACATTACACCAACGCTAGCAGCAATCGCGGGGGTGACACTCGCACGTACCGATGGGCGTGTCCTTACCGAGGCGCTTGGCGATTATTAATTCCTCACACGTCGGCGCCGAAAAACTGTCCGCACCCTCATCCCCGGTCGTCAGAGACCGGGCCAGCTTACAAGACAGCCGAAGTAATCAGTTAGTCATCTCGGTCAATAGTTGATGGATCCGTTCAAGTCCACCACGAAGATACTCGGCTGGTAACCCGAAGCTGATCCGCAGGTGCCGGTCGACGTTGAAGTGATCACCTGGTGCAACAAGCACGCTTTTTTCTTTGATTAACCGTTCGACGAAGGTTGTGGAGTTTACCTCTAGTTCATAGTGCGGAAACGCGATCGCCGCGGCACCGGGCGGGACGATCGATAATAAATTGCCTTGCGACTGCATCCACTCTTCGAAAATCTTATAACCACGCCGTATGTAGTCGCGCGTGCGCTGCAACAGTTTCGGTCTCATCTCGGGAGATAAGGCCACTGCGGCAAGTTGGTTCGAGAGCGTAGCTACACTGATCGTTAGGTATTCGTGACGTGCCCACGCCTCATCGACCTCAGTGGGTGGCCCAACAATCCATCCCACCCTTAATCCGGGCAAACCACACGCTTTACTCAGGCTGTTATTGGCGAAGACCTTATCGTAACGCCCCCAGAATGAAGGGGTTTGCTCGTCGGTTAGGCGCTCGGCGCCACTATAGACCTCGTCAGCCAATATCCAAGCACCGACTCGATCCGCCGCCGTAACGACGGCGTCCATCTCCGCTGACGACATGATGTGACCGGTCGGGTTGTTTGGATTACAAACGGCGATAAGCTTAGTGCGATCTGTAACAGCCTGACTAAGTGAGTCAACGTCGAGTTCCCATTTCCGGTCGCTTGACAAGTCAAATGTCCGAACAACCATGCCAAGGTTCTGTGCTGCACCCCAGACCTGTAAATAGTTCGGGGCCATGACTGCAATTTCGTCACCCGGTTCGGCTAGGGTCTGCAACGAGAGAAGGTTGGCTTCAATACACCCGACTGTGACCAGGACGTTTTCCGAAGTCGCGCCCGGGTAGAGCGCGGCAATCCGCTCACGCAGTTCCGGTATACCGTTGGCTTGTGAGTAGACAATCTCGGTCGACAGGAGTTGCTCCACCTGTTCCGGATCGGGAATGAGTTCGCGCACCGTCGCCGGATGCACGCCACTCTCAGACAGGTTGTACTCAACTTGGTTTTCCCACTTCGACAACAATCGTTCCATTACAAAAGGCTGGAATTTTGACATTCAGCGAACTCCACTACCGACTATGCTTCTGAGCCTTAGTGCTCCTTAACCTCTATTCTTACAGCGTCATCCATGTGGATTCATGAAGAGTTACACACGCACGATCGCTATTGTGTTCCACGCAACTTCTGGAAGGCCAGCGCCTGCGGGCTAAGCCTAATGTATTCACTCTAGTCCCGTATAGGAAGAATTGTAGTTGGTCTTAGTTTTCTGGTCGCGAAACGATAGAATCAGCCTGCTTCACAGCTATAGGAGATCTCGATGCGTCTGACCATGGTCCGGATAGCGCTTCACTTCGGCGCTTGGTTCCTCTGTGCAACAGTTCCAACATTTTCAACTGCGCAAACAACTCACGAGTTTAACGCAACCACTTATTACAACACGTTCTCGTTCGACCATCCTGTGGCCTTACGGATCAGCCCTGGGGACCACGTTGTGACTAAAACGATCGACGCGCGCGGCGGCGACGAGAATGGAAGGCAGGTTGCACGAGGCCCAAATCCGCAAATTGGCCCATTTTACGTCGAAGGCGCCGAACCAGGAGATGTCCTTGTTGTGAAATTAGAGAAGATCGAACCGAATCGGGACACTGCGTTCTCAAGTTCGATATTGGCTCCCTACGCTGCCGATCCGGCATTCTTGCGATATGAGGCGCTCAAAGAACAGCAAATGGAAGTCTGGGAACTCGATCTTGTGGAGCGTATGGCGCGACCGACGACGGCAGCTTCACGGGAACAAGGCATTGAGATTCCCTTTCGGCCAATGCTCGGCTGCGTGGCTGTCGCACCGCCTCGAAAGGAAGCCGTCTGGACTGCAACACCAGGCGAATTTGGTGGAAATCTCGATTACTTCGGAATGGTCGCAGGAGTTGCAGTAATGCTCCCGGTATTTGAACCTGGGGCTTTACTGTTCATCGGTGACGGTCATGCACGGCAGGGAGAGGGTGAGGTCGTCGGCAACGCCCTTGAGGTCTCGATGGATGTTGAATTCTCTGTCGAACTAATCAAGGCCAAGAAGATTGGCTGGCCACGTATTGAAACGGATGAATACATCATTGTTCTCGGCAGCGCACGTCCATTACTGCAGGCACTGCAGCATGCAACAACCGAATTGCAGCGCTGGCTCATGACCGATTATGGATACGATGAGCGTGGCTCGTCGCTACTCATGGGCCACGTACTCGAATACGAGGTCGTTCAGGTTGTAGACCCACACTTCACGATCGCGGCAAAAATTCGTAAGGAGTTCCTACAGTAAAGCGTGACGACGTCGGTTTTTTCCTTTTCGGTGCTTGTCAGAAGTCAGAGTTCGGCAGCGGTTTAAGCGGGCTAGCTTTCGGTTTCTAGCTGCTCTTCACACTTCGAAATGTAATCTTTCTGCTCTTCGTTCATTGGCGCGCCGGCGGCACCGGCTTGCCAAGCAGCACGCGCCTCAGAAGTGCGGCTAAGTGCAGCCAGAGCGTATCCCTTCCAATACAAGGCCTTGGCCTCGCGTGGTTGTGACGGACGTCCAACGTGTAGGTGTTTGGGGTAGGTCAGGGCCGCCTCAAAATCCTCCAAGGCCAGGAGCGCATCGCCATTTTTTAGTCGTTCACGACCTCGTTCGACGTGAGCACCAACAAAAACCAGCCAATTATCGATATCACCTTCCCAGTTCGAGTAGGTCGCGGTCTCAAGCACGTCTAGCGACTCATCACATTGATGCTCGTCAAGATAGGCGCGTGCCAACACTGTTGTCACATCATTCCGGAGAGATGGCGCTGGGGACATGCTCTTCAAGAGTGAGATCGCTTCCCGACGGTGCCCCAGAGTAATGAGAACGTTCGCAAGATCGCGATGCATCACTTGATCAGATGGCCTGGCCACAACACCCTGACGAAACCAGTCGGCTGCATCGCTTAAGACACCCTGTCGCTTCCAGGCATCAATTCCAAGATTTCTAAACGCCACGCTTAACGTTTGATCCTGTTGCACGGCTTGTTTCCAGTGCCGCACCGCATCATCCAGCCGTCCTAGCCCAGCAAGTAGGTTGCCAAGATACAGATGGGCTCTTGCATCAGCGGGTTGTCGTTCAATTGCGTACCTAAGGATAGGTAAGGCGTCGACCTGCGAAGGAAAAACATAATCTTCGCAAGTGGTCTGGGCGCGGTGGAGCCACTCTGTTGCCACGTCATCTTTGCCAGCACGAGCCATGTAGTAGGCAACGTGGTACAGCGGCAACGGGCGCACCACCTCGTTGAGGGGGCCCTCAACGAGCGTTGCGCGTAGCATGCTGGTCGCATCATCAAAAAGTCCAAGGTCGGCAAGACACAGACCAAGTTCTAGGTAAGCAAATTCGAACTCACCAAGAAAGGAGCGTGTCTCTGTCGCGAATCGTTTCCAATCACCACCATCTACCATTGCAACTACAGCGCGCGGCACTAAACGGGCGTTACCCTCAGCGATTACCTGTTTCGCTAAACTCCTTGCACGGACTGACTCACCCGAGAAGTGCATCGCGAGCATCATCCACTCAAACAGCCGGACACGGTCCAGATCGCCCAGTTCGTATGCCGTGCTAAACATCGTGAAAGCTTCCTGAAACGCACCTTGTCGCATCAATGCGCGGGCAGCAACGCCCAGCCCCAGCGATTCGGTGTCCCGGTGAGTTGAAGCCTTAATTCCACATGCGAACGCCTCGTCACTCCGGTCCTGTCTAAGACGGACAATCCCCCGCAAGTACCGAGCTGGGCCATCGTCTGGTTTTCTCGCCAAGGCGCTCGCCAACCGTTCGTCAGCAACTTCGTACAACCCCGCCTGTACATCCAGTCTCGCAAGGGCAACAAGGGCTCCAATATGTGAGGGCTCTGACTCACTCGCCCACCTGTACCACTTCCTAGCATTAACACGGTCCATCAACCGGTCAAACTCAACGCCACGCTCGTGCATATCGTCGGCACTCTTGGGCTCGGACCACTCGCTATGCAATTCCGTCGGAATCTGCACCTCGGGAATCTCCAATGGCGATTGGTACTCCGCGAGTAGCCTGCCGTCCGCAGCGGTAACCTGCACCTCAACCAAGCATTCTGCCTCTAGGCTCAAATCAATCTGAGTTGGGGTGTCCGGAGTCAGATCCACATAGTTAGCCAACAGTGAGATGGCATTTCGTCGGACCTCAAACCGAGCGCCGGGGTGTGCCGCAGTCGCAGCAACTTTGAACTGGACTTTCCCATCACGAGCGGTGCGCTCAACCGCAATGTCTTTGGTCGCGTACTCGAAACCCGTTCCCAAACCAGCCACGGGATACCACCACTCCTGCCAAGCGACTTGTTGGCCCGGCCCAAGGACAGCGTAGTCAGTCTGCGTTCGGAGCGGTCCACTTTGCACTTCTATATAAGAGCTCGCATCGTCCGTGAGCGCGGTCTGGCTCATCCTTCCAGCATCCGACTGTCCCCAAGTCCAAGCTTTCTTGCCAGGGACGACATGATGGTTGGCACACTGCACCACACCGTAGTCCTCCCTGAGGTCGTAAACACCGAAGAAATCGAATGGGCACGAGTAGGCAAATACAGGCGTCGCGTCAGGATAGTTCTTCAGCCACCGCAGGTCGCGATTCTGATAGATCGGCCACGGGAAGAAGCGATCGTGGTCACTCGCAGCCTTCATCGGATAACAGAACCGCGTCCCTGGGGTGTTCCGAAAGGCCGTGTTGTTCCAGAAATAATAGCTGTGTGGAAAATCAGTCGGGTTAAAGATGGTCACCCGCTCGTCGATACACGCGCGGCCCGGGTGAAGTGTAAACCTGACCTCCCATCCCGTGCGGAAGTTCAATTCTGTATAGCCAATTACGAACGAAGCCGAACCATCAAGATGTTTCACAGTTAAGACATCGACCGGGGAATAACTCGTCACGGTATGGCTCTGTGGACCACGATTCCACTCAATGCCACCGGAAAACCAAGCGCCGCGTAAAGCAATCAGTCCGGGTTTAATTACTCTGTTTCGGTAGAACATTTCGCGGCTTCGAATCTTGTCGTAGACTGAAAGAATCCTCCCGCCAAGAGAAGAAATGCACATCGCTCGAATGTATTCGTTCTCTAAAAAGAGTGCTTGATAAGTCTTGTCCACCCTCGTCCGGGAGAGATGATCCTGCATAGGGTACGGGTAGATAAGCGTACCTTCGAGTTCAAAAAATCTGGGGTTTACATCTTCGGGATGTAGTGGGTATGTCGGAATGACGACCTGGTCGGCCCAAGTTGTGACGGCAGCCATGTTCGTAGACGCTTTCTAGAAACTGCGACGTCAGTTACTTCACAGCCTTTTTATCTCGCAGGCGAGCAATTTCCTCATCATCGTAGCCCGCCTCGTGGAGAACCGCGTCCGTATGCTGGCCGAGAAGCGGCGCAGGCTGACCGGCTGCGATGAGTGTCTCAGAGAACTTGAGCGGTGAGCCTAGTGTCTTGATTGTGCCAAGGGTTGGGTGTTCGGTCTCTACCACCATCCCCCGGGCCTGAATCTGTGAATCCCTTACCACCGCCGCGTAGTCGTTGATCGGTCCGCAGGGGATATCGTGTGCCTCAAATAAATCAAGCCAGTGGCGACAGGATTCCTTTTCCGTAATCCCCTGGATTTGCTGTGCTAGGGCCTCCCGATTTCTGACCCGGGCGGTATCGTCAGCGTAGTCCCCATCATCGGCCCATGTTGGATGGCCAAGAAGGTCACACAGCCTTCGGAAGATTCGATCATTGGCAGCACCGAGCGTAATGTAACCGTCTAGGCAACGGATCGCCTGGTATGGAGCACTCATCCGATGAGCCGAACCGAGCGGGCCCGGCACCCCCACGCCAGAAAAATATTCCGTCGCTTCCCATACCGAGAATGCTACACCGGCCTCAACAAGCGAGGTGTCGATATATTGGCCGCGCCCAGTCCTCACGGCGCGATGGTATAGGGCCGCCAAGATCCCCGACGCCGCAAAGAGCGCTGCGCCAAGATCGGTAATAGGTACACCAGCTTTAACCGGAATTCTCCCTGGCTCACCTGTAACCGAAATGATGCCAGAAACACCCTGTGCTACGAGGTCGAATCCCCCTCGGTTAGCCTTTGGTCCGGTCTGCCCGTACCCAGAAATCGAGGCATAGATGAGCCCAGGGTTCTGGTTCGCGAGCCGAGGGTAGTCCAGCCCAAGCCGGGCCATCACACCTGGACGGAAATTCTCAATTAGGACGTCGGCTGACGCCGCCAGCCGTTCAAAAACACCCCGTCCTTCGGTCGATTTGAGGTCGATAACCACTCCCCGCTTCCCCCGATTGACTGCATTGAAGCTCGGACTGTCGGCGGTGCTTGCTCCGGCCATCCGCCGGGAGGAGTCGCCCTCGGGTGGTTCGACCTTGATCACATCGGCACCCATGTCGCACAGTAGCATCGCGCAGTATGGCCCGGCCATCACCTGGGTGACGTCGAGGACGCGGATATCGGCAAGTGCACCGTTACTGGGCATCGTCAATACTCTAACCGCAGGAGCCACTCATCGTGTCTACATCTCACACAATCTTCGAAATAGTCGGTCCAATCGCCACCTTGACCTTTAACCGTCCGGATGTGCGAAACGCCATGACTTGGAGCATGTATCAAGCCTTGATCGACGCGTGTGACGCTGTTGACGCCACTAAAGGTATCCGCACGCTCGTATTAAAAGGCGCCGGTGGCCAAGCCTTCGTATCTGGCACCGACATCGGCCAGTTCCGGGAGTTCGAATCGCCTCGTGACGGTGTTAACTACGAACGCCGGCTTGACGAGGTGATGGACCGTCTTGAACGAGTCACAAAGCCAACCATCGCTCAGATCGAAGGCGCAGCCACTGGCGGCGGCTGCGCGATCGCGTTGGCGTGCGACTTGCGCTACTGCACGCCTGAATCGAGATTCGGGATACCAATTGCCAAAACCCTTGGTAATTGTTTGTCCGTTGCCAACCACGCCCGCTTACTCGATCTGATCGGACCAGCGAGAGTAAAGGAGATGATCTTCACGGGGCGGCTGATCAACGCGACCGAGGCTGCCACGCTGGGTCTTGTCAACCGGGTGGTTGAGGCGCACCACCTAGCACAGTCGGTGCGTGAAGTTGCCGCAGCCATTGCTGAAAACGCGCCTCTAACCATCATGGCCACAAAGGAGATCACCCGCAGGATTCTAGCTAGCCGTCGACCCGACCCGGCTGATGGACGCGAATTGATCGAACTCTGTTACGCGAGTGACGATTTTGCCGAAGGCATCGAGTCGTTCTTAGCAAAACGGCCACCGAAGTGGCTGGGGCAATAGCCCTCTATTCTTAGGCTTGCCGCGCCGGCTGTTACTAAACTCCACAGAAAACTGTGACGATTCAGGGAGCTTTACGGTATGCCAATCCCCAGAACTGTGAAGAGCAGATAACAGTAAGCTGCACCAACAATCGTCATCGACAAACCCCAAGCCATTAACTTATTAAATAAGGCGCGTGGGTCTTCGGTCTTTGGCGCGGCGGCCAGGCAGAGAGCACCCAAAGTTGAAAGTGCTGACACATCGACAAGGTGGCCACCGACATTCATCGCTGACGCGATTGCGATCGGCTCGACTCCACCCAGTAAGTTGGCAAGCCCCGGCACCGTCGGTAACATCGCCGGCAAGACGACACCAGAAGTGCTACTGTAAATTGAAATAAAGCCCGTCGAAAAGGCTATGACCGCCGTTACTGAATCCGGCGTCGATATGCCAGCCAGTAGTTGGGTGAAGAGAGCGAGGCCGCCGGTCTCGTCGAGCAATGAGATCAGTACGGTCACACCGCACACCATCATGATGACACGCCACGGCATCAGATTCACTGCTTTCAATTCATCGCCTACCTTGAGCAGCGATAGCAGAATGGCGCCCGTAAAGGCACCCATCCCGATGTTTATTCCAAAAAAGATGACGCCGACAATAAGAGTAAGGATTACGCTCATCGTCACATAGTGGCTCCGGTCAAAGCTCCAATCGGTGGCCTCCTCAGTGCCAGGATTATCCGGAACCTCAATCTCGCCATTGTGGCGCCTCCTTATCAGCTTCATACCACCCAATAGGAAATACGCGCCGAAGGCGATCACCGTGTGCGCCACCATGTTGTTGAGGTAGTTGTGCCACTCGAACCCGGTAAGCCCAACATCGGCCATGATGCCATTGACGATGATACCGGTAGGTGCGATAGGCGATAGCGAACCGGCGTTGGCACCGTTTCCGACCATTATCGCGACCAAGAACGCGGGTATGCCGACTTGCCCCGCCACCACCATCGCCATGGGTGCAATGATTGCGGTCGCGGCAATGTTACCGGGTCCGATTGAGGCAAGCACGAAGGCCAACGCGAAAAACATCATCGGTATGACACCTGCGTTGCCGCGGCAGTACAGCACGGCTCGGCGCGCGACCCGGTCGAGGGTGCCGTTCGCCTGAGCCTGTGAAAACAACAAGGTCACGCCAGCCAGCGTCAGAAACAAGCGGGTTGGGAAACCCGCCATGACCTGATTTGCGTCGATGCCGGCATGGAGACCCACTAACCAGGCCAGACCAATGGCCAGAAAACCCACGTGTAGCCGGATCGTGCAGCTAACAACGATAGTGACTAATAGGGCAAGTAACGAAATGGTAGCGACATCCATCAAATAGAGCCTTAGAGCCTCAAGGAAAAAGCGCGACGAGTATATCAAGGCGCTGGCATTCAGCGGATTTGGCCCTCGAGTTAACATTTCCTGTTCTGAGGCTCGGAGGTGTCAGGTTTCTAGGTCGTTACGAGCGAGTCGAAGTACAGTGGTCACGTGCCGAAAGTGACACGCCACCCTACGCATCCGATTGCGGAGCGTCTTGCTCAGGAACTTGACGGCGACGTTCGCTTCGATCCGATGACCCGCGAGTTGTTTTCCACCGACGCGAGCAGTTACCGAATCGTTCCGATCGGCGTTGTGTTTCCGAAGCACTTCGAGGATGTCCAGCGCATCGTCGACTTGACGGCACGCGACCAGATCGCGCTCCTGCCTAGGGGTGGCGGTACCAGCCTAGGCGGCCAAACGGTCGGTGAGGCAGTGATCATCGACTTTTCCAAGTACATGCACCAAGTACTTGAAATCAACTTGGAGGAAACTTGGGCACGAATCCAACCTGGGGTCGTACTCGACAACTTTAATAGTCTCCTGCAACCGACCGGCTTCATGTTCGGCCCTGAAGTGTCGCCATCTTCGCAGGCCACTCTGGGTGGCATGGTGGGTAACAACTCATGCGGTTCGCGGTCGATCCAATACGGCAAAATGGTGGATCACGTTGTCGAACTCCGAGGTGTTCTCGCAAGCGGTTCGGTATTCAAGTTTGGATGTTTATCGGAGGCTGAACTTGCGACCACGCTACAGAAAGACACTGAGACTGCTCTGATCATCCGGGCCGTGAATGACCTAGCAATTACCCATCGTGACGAAATCGATCAGCGTTTCCCAAAGATCCAGCGGCGTGTCGCCGGTTACAACCTAGATGAGCTTGGGCTCCGGAACGGGTTCAATCTGGCTGGATTACTCGTTGGGTCAGAAGGTACGCTCGCCATCAACACCGAAGCACGCGTGCAACTCGTCCGAAAGCCTAAGCATGCTGTGCTTGGCGTGTGTCATTTCAAAACATTCTCGGATTCAATGCACGCTTCGGCGTCCATCGTCACATTGGAGCCCTACGCCATTGAACTCAGTGACAAGTTATTGATCGATTTTGCACGCGAGTCACCACTCCATCGAGACAAGCTTCACTTTGTCCACGGTAACCCCGAAGCACTGTTAATTGTTGAATTCGCTGGCGAGGAACTCAGCCAACTAAATAAGAAACTTGACACTCTCTCTGTTCTGATGCGTGACCTCGGATTCGGCGACAACGTCGTTAGGGTGACTGAACCTTTACGGTGCGCTGAAGTGTGGACGGTTCGTAAGGCTGGACTCGGGCTCTTAGGTAGCGTAAGGGGGGGCGCGAAGCCAGTCGCCTTCGTGGAAGACACCGCGGTCGCGCCCGAACAATTGCCGGAGTTTACGGCCGCATTTAGAGAGGTCCTCAATAGGTACGGCGTTCGCGCGGCTTTCTATGGCCATGCTTCGGTCGGGTGCCTTCACGTTCGGCCAATGCTCGACTTACGAAAAGCAGAGGACGTTGGAAAATACCGCGCGATTGCTGAAGAAGTTACTGAACTAACCATGAAATTCGGTGGCACACACTCTGGCGAACACGGTGAGGGACTCGCCCGATCTGAGTTCAACCCGAAGGTATTCGGCGAGACACTCTATGCGGCGTTCCGGGAAGTGAAAGCGGCGTTCGACCCGCATGGCCGGATGAACCCTGGCAAGAAGGTTGATGCACCGCCGATGGATGAGAATCTTCGATACGGCGCCGCTTACACAACTACTTTCCCAGTGCCTATTCTTGACTATGCCGAATTCGGAGGAATGGACTCGGCCATTGAAATGTGCAACGGAAACGCTCGGTGTCGGAAATCGGAAGTGGGAACAATGTGTCCTTCCTACATGGTGACACTCGATGAAATGCATTCAACGCGCGGCCGCGCCAACGCACTCCGTGCGGCGATCTCTGGTGGATTACCAACCGAAAGCCTGTACTCCGATGAGATGCACGAGGTGATGGAGCTCTGCATCGGGTGCAAGGCCTGTAAGCTCGAATGCCCGTCGCAAGTCGACATGGCTGAGCACAAGTACGAGTTCCAGGTGCAATATCACGCTAGGACTGGCGTGCCGCTACGCACGTTAGCGCTGGGTCATGCCCATGCCGTGGCGGCGATCGGGTCGGCCTTTGCACCGCTGTCAAATCTTGGTCAGTGGGGTCCGCTGCGATGGTTGACCAACACTGTCCTCGGTCTGGACAGCCGCCGGTCGCTTCCTCGTTTCCGGCGTGACACGTTCTGGCGCTGGTGGCAGCAGCAATCCGCAAGAACCCAAGTCCATTCACCTAAAACTGTCGTTCTTCTGGCTGACACCTTCACGAATTACTACGAGCCTGCAGTGGCGATTGACGCGGTACGAGTACTTGAGGCAGCAGGCTACACAGTCGTTGTACCTAAACCCACGTGTTGCGGTCGACCACAGATCTCAAAAGGATTGCACGCACCCGCGGTCGATGCCGCGCGCGCCACTGTCATGCAATTGCTGCCTTATATCGACCGCGGCGTCCCGATTCTCGGCCTTGAACCCTCCTGCCTACTCACTTTCCGCGACGAATACCCAAGTTTGTTGCAGTCGGAAGAATCGAAGACACTCGCAGCTGGGTCTTGGCTAGTGGAGGAGTTTCTCGCAAATGAAGCGGCAGCAGGGCAACTGACACTCAACTTGCGTTCGAGAGACTCAGAAGTCCTTCTGCATGGCCATTGTCACCAGAAGGCGATCGCGACAACACGCGCAACTCGTGCCGCACTTGACTTGATTCCAGGCCTCAAGGTATCTGAGATCGATTCGGGGTGCTGCGGCATGGCCGGTTCATTCGGCTATGAAGTCGGTCATTACGACCTGTCGGTGGCTATGGCCGAGCGTGTCCTCGCTCCGCGCATCAGAGCAGCTTCGCAAGACACCACCATCGTCGCCAATGGGACGTCCTGCCGCCACCAGATCGCCGACCTGACAGGCCGGACCGCCTTACACGTGGTACAAGTTCTTGCCCGAGCTCTCAACACGAGCGGCTGATCAGACGTGATACGCTCCCCATTGGATAGAGTTCTTTAACGTGGCTGGTATCACCTATTCACTCGTCGCACCACACACGCCTAGGATGGGCATCGAGGACAAAGCTCCAGACTTCGTCCACGCACTCATTAATAGTCAGAAGGAAATGGGCGAAGTGGTCCGCGCGACAAAGCCTGATGTCCTCATCATCAACTCAGCGCACTGGGTATGCACGTTTAACTGGCACGTGACGTGTCAGGCCGAACATATTGGACACTGTGTTGCCAATGAAGCTCCCGAATTGATCGACGGTGTGCCGTATCACTGGCGAGGTGACGCTGAAATGGGCCGCGCGATTTTGAGCGAATTCGAGGCAGACGGCATTCCGGGCGCTCCCAATGAAAGCAAGTATTTCCAGTGGGACTATGGATCGTGGGTGCCAGCAAAATATCTCGACCCGGACGCTGAACTCGCAGTCGTCCTGATCGGGACTGTTCCCAGTTCGGACATTGACGAGTGCCTAAAAGCTGGGACAGCCATCCGTCGGGCCGCTGAAGGGCTTGGGCGGCGGGCACTCTTCGCTGCCAGTTGTGCGTTTTCACACGAGCTTGTGCGGGGACCTGCTGAGTGGCCGACCCACGATCGGCAACAGCTCGACCATGAGTTTATCCAGATGCTTACGTCGGGGCGGATCGCAGAAGCAAAGAGCTGGTTCAAAGAGTACAACGATGCGGTTGTCGGTGAGATGGGCGGCCGTAACCTTGCAACATTTCTCGGTTGCCTTGATGAAACATCGGCGCGCGCCTACACCGGGAAGCAATACGGTCCCTATACACAGTCGTCAGGTAGCGGTAACGCCAACATTGCACTCTGGCAGACGTAGTTACCAACTGCCGGTCGTCCAATTCTCAGTTCTCTGGTCTCGAGGGGGCGAGGCGACAACCAAGGATTGCAACCACTTCGGAAAGGAACGCCATGAGTGTGCAAGAAGATTACGAAAAGGTTTATACCGAGCTAATTGGATTTGTCCCGCCACGTATTCAACAACGTATTCGTCTTGGTCTTGAGGTCGATCCTGAGTTACTACGTCAGACTGAACAGATCCGTCAGACTGCGATGTACCCGAAATGTTTCGACGTAAAGACAGCTCAGTTGATCCTAGTGGGCATCCTGCTAGCGCACTTGGCTCCGGCGGCTGAGTTCCACGCGCGCGCGGCCAAACGTGCTGGGGCAACCAAGGAAGAACTGCACGCCGTGGCTGGGCTGACATTTCTATTTCGTGGCCTGCCGGCGTTCAATCTGGCGTCTGAGATCATCAATAAAATCTTCGACGAAGAGGCTGCATAGGAGCGCATTAGGCCCATGAAGCATTTGGTCCAGGCACTCACAGTCGAATGGGCGCACTGTGACGCTGCCGGCATCGTCTTTTATCCTCACTTCTATATCTGGTTCGACCAGGCCACCGAGCGGCTCTTCGCAGCCAGTGGGCTGGCCTACGCCGCGCTACGTAAGCGCGGTATTCTTGGGATGCCGTTACTCGAAACTGGCGCACGCTACGAAAACCCGTGTCAACTCGGCGAACCACTCACAATGGACACGTGGGTCGAGGAATGGCGGCGGAAGACCCTGTTAGTCAAGCACCGCGTCGCCCACACTGATGGGCGGTTAGCGTTAGAGGGTTTCGAACTCCGGGCTTGGGTTGTCGACGCGCCTGATTCAGCGCGCGGGATGCGGGCTGATCCGATTCCCTCCGACATTATTGCTCACTTCGACGATTAAGCCTGAAAGCTAGTTATACTGTTTCCTTTCACGCTTGAAAAAGTTCGAGGATAAATATTATGACGCAAGTCCACCACAGGGCCGATCAATTTGACCGGCGAGATCGCTACGAAGCACTCATGGACGTCGTCCGGACACGGATGACGAACCGGGCGTTCGCGGCTCACGACATCCCCACCGAACATTTCGAACTGATTCTCGAGGCCGCGAGGCATGGGCCTTCCGGTGCCAACTGCCAACCGTGGCACTACATCGTAGTCCGTGATCCCGCACAAAAAACTGCGATCGGCGACCTTTTCGTTGAAGAGCAGCAGACGCGCGCCAAACTGAAGATGAGTTTCCCGACACCCAACTATACCGGGATGCAGACTGCGCCTGGATTCATTGTGGTCGCTGCGGACTTTCGTTTCATTCAGGCGTTTCCGGTTCTCTCCGACGACTCAGCCCAAGCACAGATGTATAAAGAGAACGCCGAACGCATTTTGCTTCAAAGTGTCGCCGCCTCGACGATGTCGGCACACCTCGCTGCCGCCTCGCTTGGCTATGCCGTCTGGTGGGTCACAGCGATCGGACAAGCGCGCATTCAGGAAGTTGTGAAACCGATGCTTGGCGTGCCAGAAGCGTTATCGCTCGTTGACATCATGTGTTTCGGCCCACCACTCAAGCCATCTTACAAGCGCTGGAAGAAACGACTAAACCAGATTATGAACTGGGACCGCTTCGACCCTGCCAACGTTATGTCCGACGAGCAGGTCAAACTTTGGATTAAGAATACCCGACACAAAGTTATGTACAAGGACGAGTCAAAAATCGACTAACGGGTAAATTAATAATGCCGCAACAGTTTTACTCAACGGGTGCGGCTACGCCCGTGGGAATACCGAGCGTCGACACGCGAGTCATCGGAACAGCCGCAGTGCTATTTGCGACCGGCATGGTCTACCTCACACGGACCGTGCACATACAACAGGCCATGTTGTTTCTGGTCGGCGGCGTCATCGGTTTACTTCTTTATCACGCCTCGTTTGGGTTCACGTCGTCATGGCGGGTGTTTATCGCCGATCGTCGCGGCACCGGTTTGCGAGCACAGATGCTCATGCTGGCCGCGGCCTGTCTCCTGTTCTTCCCAGTTCTGGCATCGGGTACACCAATTTTCACTGATTCGGTCCGTGGGAATGTCGACCCACTGGGTTTGTCAGTTGCAGCCGGCGCATTTCTGTTTGGTATCGGCATGCAACTCGGTGCCGGTTGAGCGACTGGGACCCTCTTTGCCGCCGGTGGCGGTAACACACGCTCAGTCATCACACTTGGGGCCTTCATCGTTGGCTCAACCTTTGGTGCGGCACACGAACACTGGTGGAAGGCACTGCCCGATCTCCCAGCGGTGTCACTGCTCACGAACTTCGGTCTGATCGGTGGACTCACAATAAGTTTTGCGATGTTCGGAGTGGTGGTAGCCATCACACTGATTGGGGAGCGTCAGCGGCATGGACAGGTCAGGTGGTCCGAAAAAGAAGAAGACCCAAGACGGCATGGGGTTGCTCGTCTCCTGAGGGGACCTTGGCCGCTTGTCGTTAGCGCTATCGGTTTAGCACTCGCCAACTTTGCTACGCTGGCCCTAGCTGGACGACCCTGGGGGGTGACCTCGGGCTTCGCGCTCTGGGGGTCAAAAATGGCCGGGGTGATCGGATTTGACCCGGCATCTTGGCCCTACTGGTCGTCACCCTACAGAGCCGTGGCACTCGAAAACAGTTTAGTCACCGACATCACAACTGTCATGAACCTCGGAATCCTCCTTGGCGCGATGGCAGCGGCCGGGTGCGCCGGACGCTTCGGTTCGGTATGGCATATTCCGCGGCGGTCACTTGTCGCAGCTATTTTGGGGGGCTTACTGCTGGGGTATGGCGCCCGACAGGCCTACGGGTGCAATGTCGGTGCGTACTTTAGCGGGATTGCCTCAGGTAGTCTCCATGGCTGGCTCTGGCTCGTGGCAGCTTTCTGCGGAGGTATCCTCGGCACGTGGCTGCGGCCAATGTTTGGTCTCACTGTCGAGCGAACCGAAGGAAGCTGCTAAACAATCATTTCGTCTTGAGCGTTGGGCTTGCTAGGACGACCGCTTATCGACAACCCGATGCGCCTTCGCGTGGGTATCGCATGGTGGGAGCGTATCCGGGGGAAGAAGCTCAAGTTTCGACCTAACGCGCACAGCAGCAGACAGTGCTTGGCGGAGTCGCTGCTCTAACTCTGCCTTAGCATTTTCCTCAATGCCTGGCCTCATCTCAGCACGGATGGTCAGTGTCGGCAACGTCCCGCTGCCGCCAATGACGATCTCATACTCGTGCCCCAATTCGGCGAAACTGCGCACAACACCCTCGATCGCGGACGGATACAGATTTGCGCCGCGAAACCAAATCATGTCATCGACGCGACCCTCAATCGCATCACGCAAACGAGTACCAGTGAAGCCGCATGCGCAGGCATCGTCGGCGGCCAGCCTCGCAATATCCCGTGTCCGATACCGCAGCAGCGGTTGCGTGTCGCCGACCAGATTCGTGTACACAACCTCACCAGGTTCACCAGGAGAGACGGGCTTGCCCGAATCAGGATCAACGATTTCGGTAATCACCAGGTCGCTAGCAATATGCAATGCAGTGGAATGCCGACAACCTCCACCAAGAGGGAAGATTTCGGTCATGCCGTAGCCGTCATTGACGAATGTGCCCCAACCATCCATTAGTCGTTTACGTGTCGCGGCTACTGCTGCACCTGGCTCGCCGACAGACAGGACAACCCTAATTCCCAATCCGGGCAAATTAATGCCAATTTCCTGAGCAAGGTCGATCAGGTACAAGAGATACGAAGCTGTGCCGTTCACACTCGTCGGACGGATCTCTTCCATAAGCCGAAGCTTTGTCTTTGAATCAAGTAAGCCGGCCAGCACAACCATCGCTCCAGCACGCGCGGCACCTTCGGCTCCCGCCGTTGGTCCCATCAGACCATCCACCGGTCCCAAGGTCATCGTAATGTCACCAGGCCCCACACGTGGGTTCCGTTGAAACCTGTCGAGCACGTAACCCCAGTCGCGGCCTGAAAAGACTCGCCGCAGCGGACGACCTGTCGTACCAGACGTCGTCATGAATTTCGTCAGCCGTGTACGCTCGGCGCCAACGTACGACCCGAACGGTGGATGCTCGACCTGGTCCGCTTGTAGTTCTTCCTTGGTGCAGAACGGTAAACTTGCAAGATCTTCGAGACCGCTGATATCACCAGGGATAACGCCGGCCTGGGCGAATTTTCGCCGCCAGAATGGCGTCGCGTCGTACACGTAGGCAACCATCTCCCGCAACCGCTCAGCTTGAAGCGCGCGAAGCTCAGCCGGCGTCAAGCGTTCTAGGCCGGGGTCTAGCACCGTATAGTCGGGCAGCATTACCATCACTGAATTACCTTGAAGCAAACAACGTGCAACGTTCCGGATTAATGGTCAGCCAAACTCGCTCGCTAACGCCTACAGAACTAGCCGACGGCACCTGTGCTCGGATCGTTGTACCCGCCACCGTGAGATGGCCGGTGGACCTCGACATCAACTACACCGGGGCGGAATCGAATCTCGCTCACCAGGCTGAGGAACCAATTCACCGCCAACCGGCCGGAACAGCCGCTTATGCGGTACAGGCAACCCATAGAGTCGTGCGGCGTTACCACCAAGAATGAGGTTGAGGTCATCTTGCACAATGTCGAGACGTAGAAGTTGTTTCAAGCTCCAACCCCACACATCCACCTGATGTCTAACGAGGGGTTCCTTTCGAAGCTGAACAGCATAGGCTGGAGGTTGGTTCCCGTATTGCGCATGGAATGGGATGCTAGCACCCCAATCACAGCCCCAAAGCAGTTTTTCTGGACCGATGTTCGGGTCGAGCAAGGCCTTCATGTACATCTCAGTCCACCACAACCCGGTCTCAAGGTAGACATTGTCGTGGGCCGCCGCAACGGTCATCGCTTCCTCGACGAATCGCTGCGACCACCAACCTTGCAGGCCGCCGTGGTCAAGCACGATAGGCACGTCGGGATATTCGGCAGCCAGGTCGGTGGCCCAAATCGGATTAAGCGACTCAGGCCAAAAATGATGCGTGAGTGAATAGCCCATTACGACGCCGGTATGGATACGTGCAACGGATTTATGTTTCTTCGCAACGTCCATAATCGGGCGGATCTGGTCCATCCGTTCCGTCTGGCCGAGTGTCCGCTTGTTCGTGTGATCTGCCGGCATCCCTTCGCCCAGCCCGACGAACTTGCCCGTCGACAGCAGTTCGTCAATTTCCTCCGCCGCCGCCTGAGGCGTCCATTCGATCTCGCCCTTCCGCGCCTTCCGCTGCGTCTCCATGGCGGTACACACCGCCACGAACTTGTCGGGGTGTCGCTCGACAACTTCAAGATTGAGAGCATTCGTCATGCCAAACGCCGGAAGCAACACGCACATGTCAACGTCATAGCAGTCCATGTCGTATAGGAGTCGAGCAGAATTATCGTAAGGTGTCAGGCCCCGCATAACACGTCCGAGGTCGCTGTAGCGCGCCTTGCTGGTATCCAGCTTCGCTTTCGCAAACTCGGGGCCTGCCGCGAACCGCTGAGCATGCACGTGAGTATCAACAATGAATCGACCAAGCTTCATGCAGGTCTCCTCCCGAACGGGTGGTCAATGCCGCGGGAACCGCGGGCAACCAAATCTTACCGCTGCTGCCTAACCTTTCCAACCACAGCTATAATCGGCCCTTCGGCCACGCTTGCAATGTCAGAACTCGACCTTTGCTTCCTCACCGCCACCGAACTTGCTGGACGTATAGCTACCAAGGATGTATCAGCACGCGAGGTGATGACCGCTCATCTAGAACAGATCGAACATGTGAATCCAAAAGTCAACGCCATTGTAACGCTCGTGGCTGAGCAGGCGATGGCCGCTGCCGGGAAAGCCGATGAGGCAATCGCTCGTGACGAGTCGGTCGGTCCACTACACGGGATACCGGTTGCGCACAAGGATTTGATACCGACTAGGGGCATTCGGACCACGCTCGGCTCCCGCGTGTTTGCCGACCAAATACCGGATCACGACGGACTGATCGTTGAGCGCTTGCGTGACGCCGGCGCGCTCACGATCGGCAAGACGAACACGCCGGAATTCGGTGCGGGATCACAAACATTCAACGAAGTTTTCGGCGCAACACGGAACCCGTACGACCTAACCAAGACGTGCGGTGGGAGCAGTGGCGGTGCGGCGGTCGCAGTTGCTACCGGAATGACACCCATCGCCGATGGAACGGACTTCGGCGGTTCACTACGGAATCCCGCCGGATTTTGTAACGTCGTTGGGCTCAGGCCGTCAGCGGGGCGGATACCAGTATGGCCAACGCCGGTTCCGGAGTTTCGGCTTGACGTACAGGGACCAATAGCCCGAACGGTGGAAGATGTTGCATTGATGTTGAGTGTGATCGCTGGTCCCGATGCGCGTTCACCGATTGCACTACCTGAGCCAGGCTTGTCTTTCAGACAGTCTCTCATCCGCGATTTCAGTGGTACACGCGTCGCATGGAGCCGTTCGTTGGGTGGTCTACCAATAGATGGTCGTGTGACCGCCGTCGTAGAGCCAAATCGAGCAATGCTTGAGACACTCGGGTGTCAAGTTGACGACGCAGAACCCGACCTGTCAGATGCGGATGAAATCTTCCGCGTCTGGAGAGCCTGGTACTACGAGTTCGCATTCGGGAAGCTGCTTGACTCACATCGTGCTGTCCTCAAAGACTCCGTCGTTTGGAATATCGAAGAAGGCCGCCGGCTCAATGCTCAACAGCTCGATCGAGCTACAGTCGCCTGGACTAAGTTGGCGCAACGAGTCGAGGATTTTTTTGAAACGTTCGCGTTTCTAGTACTTCCGGTGAGTCAGGTGCCGCCGTTTGATGTCAACACCCCTTACGTCACCGAGATCAACGGCGAGGTGCTTCAGACTTATCTTGACTGGATGCGGTCGTGCTACTTCATCTCGGTTACCGGACTCCCGGCAATTGCAGTGCCCTGCGGCTTCACAAACACTGGCTTGCCGGTAGGTATCCAGATTGTAGGACGCACCGAAGATGATTTCGGACTACTCCAGCTTGCTTACGCGTTCGAACAAGTGACGGGCGTAGGCCAGCACCGGCCTGCGATCGCCGGAGCTGGGTAACGGTGGGTAGTTGGGGCCACGTATGTATCTCTGTCCGAGGTGAACAAGGTCTTTAGAATTGCGCTGCCAAAACCTCGAGACAGCGAAGTAGCAAATTCACTCCAGGGGCGGCCGTAGGTCAAAAACCGAATCGGCGACCTCTAAGCCCTCACGGTGGATCTCGACCTCAGCAAGGATATCGGCGATCACTCCGGGATACTGAGAGCCAACGTCGAATCGTTCCGCGGGGTCTTCGCCGAGGTGGTAGAGCAGCGGCGGGTCGTGCTCCTTACGCGCTGGTGGCTCGCCGTACGAACCCTCCGTTATAAAGTGAGCCTTGAACATCCCTTTGCGCATGGCATACAACTCATCGGCTCGGTAGTAAGGCATGGTGTTCCGCGGGCTTGCACCGGCCTGAAGCAGCACCGGTGTCAAATCGAGACTATCGATTGGTCTGTCAGCTGGTACTGCACCGTCAGTCAAGGTAATCGCCGTCGTGAAGACGTCGAGCGTTGATCCTATTTCGTGAACCGTTGCCGGAGAAATTGTGCCTGGCCACCAGAAGATTGCTGGCACACGCATTCCGCCCTCAAAAGTCGTGGCCTTGCCTTGCTGTAAGAGCCCGGCCGAACCACCCTGCTGTTTGTAGACGAGCCATGGACCATTGTCGCTGGTAAATAGCACGATGGTTCGCTTGTCCAGTCCTTGTAGGCGCAACGTACTAAGAATTTGTCCGACGCTCCAATCAATTTCTTCGATCACGTCGCCATAAAGGCCGGCAGCACTCGCATCAACGAACGTCTCGTCCGTGAACAGTGGAACGTGCGGCATGGTGTACGGCAGATACAGAAAGAACGGTTGTTCTTGGTTCGCCTCGATGAATCCCTGCGCTTCCTCGGTATAACGGCGCGTCAGCTGAGTTTGATCTGCGGGCAGCTGGATAACTTCATCGTTGCGCATGAGCGGGACGTTCCAGTATTCACTTTTTGGCTCGAGAAAAATTGACGCCAAAAACGGGGCGTCGCGGTTAATCGTCTGCTGCATGTCGTTGGAGTACGGTAGACCAAGCCATTGGTCGAACCCGTGAGCCATAGGAAGATAGGCTGGTAAATGGCCAAGGTGCCACTTCCCAAAGATACCCGTGGCATAGCCGCGCGCGCCGAGTGCCTCAGCCAGTGTGGTCTCATCGGCGCTAATGCCGCTAGGGGTGTCTGGAAAGAGAACACGGGTGCGTTCCCTCGTGCCATACATGCCACTACGAACTGGCAATCGCCCAGTTAGCAATGCAGCCCGGCTTGGTGAGCAGACCGGGGCACCGACGTAGAAGGTAGTCCATTTCTGCCCTTCCGCTGCCATCTGATCGAGATTGGGGGTCCGGATTGTCGGATGCCCATAAACACCCAAGTCGCCATATCCAAGGTCGTCGGCGAAAAGAATCACCACGTTCGGTGGTCGTTCCCCAACTGCCGCCGGCTCATCCGGAACCGCCGAGCAGCCGGTGACCATTAGAAGCACGGACACGCCAACTGTAACTCGCGCTCTAAACGTCCAAGTCGGCATCAATAAGGTTCCCACAGAAGGACCGTGATTATAGATCGTTCTGGGGCATCCGATGTCACGAAGGACAGTGCGGAACAAGTCATCGGGGATTCTCTTCACCGGGCGAAGGGATATCTTCGTATGACAGGCCTGGAACGGGACGGCCGTGTACGTGCTTCCTTGGCACACAGCCACTTCAGTTGCTTGCTTTGCAAGGATCAGACCACTAGACTGCAGACGTGGCGGCACCAGCCGACGTCTTACGACGGTAAATCCGAAACATTTTCAAATGGTGACGCGTTCGTGCATCGGTGGCGGCCCTGCCCGCATTGCAATGCGGACCGATGCCCGTGACATTATCTCGTTTCTAGACCAGAACCATCGGTGTCGATTACCACACGAGAACTGACGCTACTAGATGCGCTGATGCTTAACATCGGCGTTATGCTGGCTACAGCCCTCTTCGTTATCCCAGGTGTCGTGATCAACAACACCGGCACGGCTTGGTTGTCGGCCCTCGCATGGCTAACTGCTGGCGCGATTACGTGGTGTGGTGCGGCAACCTTCTCGGAACTCGGCGCGCGCTATCCGCAGGCGGGCGGACCCTACGTCTTTCTTGGACAAGCATATTCCCCACTTTGGGGGTTTCTATTCGGTTGGATACTGCTGATGGTCATCCAACCGGCCTCGATCGCCGCCTTAGCCATCGCGGGCATGACCTACGTAGGCGCTTTGACTCCACTCAGCCCAGTGATGACAACAGGCGGTGCGGTCGCACTGATCTTGGGATTGTCGATTTGGAATGCGTCAGGCCTTCGTCGCAGCGCCGCAATCCAAAATGTCTTGACGGTCGTCAAGCTCGTGTTATTGATCATGATGGTTGTCGGTTTTTTCTGGTACGGCGGCGATGGAATGGATACCTTTCGTGCGCCGTTTCCTGACGCGACTCTGACCCGCACCGTCGCCGGCTTTGGTGCAGCCGTGGCCGCGGCACTCTGGGCGTTCAGTGGCTGGACCGGGGTGACTTTAGTTGGCGGCGAACTCCGGAACCCGTCAGTTACCCTTCCTCGTGCTATGTCCTATTCCGTGATTGCCACGACTGTGCTCGCTTTGCTATTAACCTCTGGGGTTCTTTGGGCACTTCCGCCAATCGACGCGTTCGACTCCCAACGGATCGTGGCCGACGCTGCGACACACGTGTTCGGCGGTGTCGGTGGCCGGGTAGTTACATTAGCAGTTATCGCTTCCTGCTTGGCCGCGGTCAATGGCTTACTCTTCTCGGGTGCTCGCGTTACTTACGCTTTGGCTCGTGATGGCCTCTTCGTGAACTGGGCAGCGACGGTCAATGAGCAGAAGGTGCCAGGCAACGCACTGTTATGTCAGGGCATCTGGGCCAGTTTCCTAGCCTTTACGGGCCGTTATGAACAACTTTTCACCTATGTCGTAGTGGCCGTGTGGCTTTTCTACATGCTCGGTGCGTTCGCCGTGGTTACCCTTCGGTATCGTCGTCAAAATGACTCTCGACCTCACGAAGTCGCTGGCTACCCATATATTCCGGTAATTTTTGGCACTGTCGCCTGGGCGTTAGTTTTGCAAACCCTGTGGAGCCATCCATGGGATGCAATTATCGGGACCAGTCTTGTGCTCACTGGTATACCAGCGTTTTGGTACTGGAGCAGACGCACAAACAGGGACGTGTAGTCTCTTGCGGCCAGACCGGCTATTGTTTGCGACAGCTACGGGGACAATATCGTTTTTACCTGAGCAGCGGCAGCGCGACTTGCCGCAAGGATTAATAACCCCGGTGTCGAGCGGATCTAGGTCAACGATATGTTTGGTGGTGCCGTGGCCGCGTACGTGATCCAGCGAAGCTAAGGTAATTTGTAACAGCCGGTGGGTTAAAGGGGCAAGACAGCTGTATCTTGCCGAGCAACTGGGCTTTCGAAAGATTCTCGACACAACGTTCATGATTGCGGCGCTTGTTCCGAACGGCACCAATGAAGATGACGTTAGAAAGTACTACCGTGCATTGAAGCGTGCACAGGTGGACATCGACCTTCGTCCAGAACGTTACACGCACTTCTACAAAAAGTTCTTTCCGCCCCGGTGGCACGACGTAATGGACCTGAGGATGTTCGGCCCAGGTGAACGGATTGTGTTCTTACCCTACGACCGACGTATTTTCGACAGTACGCAGCGCTGGGTGGCAGACCGTGGCATCTTTGAAACAGGTTTGGAAGATCGCCAGGGGTACGCTTGCTCCGTGGCGGGTGAATTGACGTCTAGCGCAGACGCCTGAAAAAACCCTGAAGTCCGTGTAAAACTCTTACCGGCATTCTGTTAATTGATCATCGTGTCCAACATCGTCGCTATTGACCGAAAGAATTGGCTATGAGTAATCGCTTCGCCAGAGTGTTTCGCGAAATACAGTCAGAAATAAAAGGCCCTGACGGCAAGATGTACTACGGATGGTGGAATGTTGCGGCCGTCTTCCCATGTGTCATTTTTATTTTCTCCACTGCGAATATGATGCTCCAGTTGATGTATCCGGCAGTTGAGGATGCACTGAATCTGACCCGAGCCGAAGTCGTATCGATTTATTCAGTGAAGTCCGGCACCGCGGCCATTGTGGCATTCGGGGCTGGCTTCCTGATTGATCGCTTCGGCGTCAAAACCATCTTGTACGTTTGCGCCACTATGACGGGGCTGGGCTTTGTTTACTTCCATTTCGTTGATGGGAAATGGATGTGGTGGCTTGCTGGAATTCCGCTCGGGTTTTCCTCGATTCCACTCCTTTTGGCAACTAAGACTTTGGTCGCCCGCTGGTTTAATCGGCGATTAGGTTTGGCACTCGGCTTGGCAGCGAGTGCAACGAGCATCTCCGGCATGGTATTCCCTGTCTTCTTTGCCTGGTTGATCGAAACCTTTGGCTGGAACAATGGGCTCCCAATCATGAGCCTCGCGATCCTTTTCATAGTCTTCCCAGTCGTGTACTTCATAGTGAAGGATGCTCCGACGAAGGACGAAGTTAGTCGAGAATTCGGTAATCAACCGGCCAGTCCACGCACATTCGTCAAAGGTCGGCTAATTGAAGAAACCCGGGGCGACATTGGGTCCAGCTTTTCGAACATTTTGAGGAAGCCAGTGTTTTGGGTACTTTGTGTGGTGCAGTTCTTCATTGGATTCGTGGATCAGGGGTTCACTCAAAACGTGACCCCATTTCTGGTGAAAGACCTAGGCTTCACGTTGACTCGAGTGGCTTTCACCGTAAGTTTGTCGTTCATCTTAGGCTTTTCGTCAAAGATCTTTTTTGGTTGGTTCTTCGATCGGTATTCACTCAAAGGGATTTCCGTCTGCTACGTAATGATCGCGTTCTATATCGCGCTCGCCTTCGGAATACAGGGAATGGTCACCCTGGTCATCTTCCAGCTAGCACGGGGATTTGCGCACGGGGGCGTTCTGATGGAAGAACCAGTGGTCGCGAAACACACTTTTGGTCCGGGTCATCTGGGAAAAATTCTCGGAACGTTTAGCTCCATAACAGCGCTTGGCTTAATGCTTGGTCCGATCACGGTCGGTTGGTGGTATGGACAGGCTGGCAACACATATTATCCAGCATTCTTCACCTTAGTCGGCATCATGCTTGCCTGCGCGACAGCCATGTTCTTAATTAAACCGGAGTACCGACTGCAACAATTGGCGGCGAAAGATTCGCCAACGTAGTAGTTAACCGGATTAGGAGCCGTCGACCGCTGACCAACCGGTCCAGCCGGGGCCACGGACCACGCGTCCAGGCGTTGCACCGGTGTGCTCGCCGTCTCGTAGCACCTGTGTGCCATTTACCCAGACATGCACCATACCTGTGGCATATTGGTGCGGGTCCTCGTAGGTCGCGTGATCTTGGATTTGGGCCGGGTCAAAAGCGACAACGTCTGCAAAGTAGCCCGCGCTGAGTTGGCCCCGATCGCGGATCCGCAGATTCCCAGCAGGCAGCGACGTCAGTTTACGGATAGCTTCTTCCAGGGAAATGATCCGTTCGTCGCGGACGTAGCGTCCGAGTAGCCTCGCAAAATTGCCATACGCACGCGGATGCGTTGAGGAATTTAAGAAAATCCCCTCGGAGGCGTATGAGCCAGCATCCGAACAATAGCTAATCCACGGCAGGCCAATTTGCCGAGCGACGTTCTCTTCCGACATCAAGAAGTAAACGACTTGCACACGGCTACCATCTTCAACAACGAGGTCCATCGCAGTATCGGACATCGAGGTCCCACGTGCCGCCGCTACCTCAGCCAAGGTTTGGCCTATGTACCCTCGCAAACTAGCGTTCATAAAACCGACCAGAAGCGTCCCCTCAGCACCAGCTGCCAGCAGCAGATTCTCCCATTCGTTGGTCGGCGTCGTCATCTCCTGTCGAACTCGGTCGCGGACGACCGGGTCCTGAAGCCGGTCGGCCCAGGCGTTGTAGCCACCTTCCTGCACCCACGGTGGCATTCCAGCATCCAAGCCGGTCGAACCGGCCGTGTAGGTGTACATGTTGGCGGTGATCTCGAGCCCCTCACTACGCGCTGCTTCAACCCGCTCGATGACATCGCCAAGCTTGTCCCAGTTGGATTGGCCGGCAGCTTTCAGGTGATAAATCTCGGCTCGTATTCCACTTTCACGCGCGATTCTCAGTAGTTCATCAACCGACTCAAGCAGCGCGTTGCCTTCACTGCGCATATGCGAGATGTATAGCCCGCCATACTCAGCAGCGACCTTCGTTAGCTCAATTAATTCGTCCGTTTTTGCGTAGAAGCCTGGCGAATAAATAAGCGATGAGCCAATGCCGATAGCGCCCTCCTCCATTGCCTGCCGCACTAAGTCCCGCATGCGGTCTAGTTCATCCACAGTCGGTGGACGATCCTCGTAACCAATCTCATGGACCCGAAGCGTCGTGGCACCGACAAACGATGCGATATTCGGCGACACGCCCTTACCCGCAAGGTGTTCGAGGTAATCACCAAGCGTCGTCCATTCAACATCGAACTTAATGTCGCCTTGACTCGTTACCTCTAACGTCTTCATCTGATCAGTCAAGGGACCGCCTGACACCCCCTCACCAAAAACTTCGAGGGTCACTCCCTGCCGGATGTCGCCCTGAGACCGGCCGTCTTCCAATAACGCCTCACCGGCCCAGCTCAGCATGTTGATGAAGCCGGGAGCGACCACAAGCCCCGAGACATCCAACTCAGTCACACCGCGCGAATCGCCCAAATCACCAACTGCAGTGATTCGATCATCATTGATTGCGAGATCGCCGACAAAGCTGGGCGTCCCTATACCGTCAACGATTGTGCCGTTACGAAGAATGAGATCGTGGTCGGGTGGTGGCGCGCAGGCGCTGACCAGCACGAAAGCGACGAGAAGCGATCTGTGACGCAGCATGAATCTCATTCCTTCAGCTTGGTGTCAACGGTCCTTCAGCTTCAGCAGCCTGACGGCGTTCGCGCGATAGATCTTATCGCGATCGGTTTCGCTCAATTCGAGTTCGTCGATGATCTTGATCGTCTCTCTGATATACATCGGCCCCTTCTCGGGGTCGAACGGCGAGTCGGATGCAAAGACGACATGGTCGGCACCAAAGAAGCTGATGCCACAGATTGTCGCCGCGCGGGAGCCGAAGACTGCCGTATCAGCATAAAACATGCGGAATAAGTCGATCGGCCGCGTCTCCAGTCGCTTAAGCACAGCGCCCAAATTCTCGTCCGAGGTTCGACTACCGAGTTGGTCCCAACCGGGTCCGACGCGACCTTCGAAATACGGCACCATACCGCCCATGTGATGCGTAATGATTTTCAATGACGGATAGTCGTTGAGTAATCCTTCAAAGACGATCCGTGCCATCGTAGCGCTTGTCTCATACGGCCAACCGAAGGTCCACCAAATCTCGTATTTTGAACTGGTCTCGGTCAGATAGTCGGTGAAACTGGCCCCGCGCGCTGGATGCATCCAGATCGGCAGGTCATGCTCGGCCATCGCCCCGAAGAGTGGCCTGAACTCAGGCGCGGTCAATGGTTGTCCATTAATATTCGTGAACACCTGAACCCCGCACGCACCGAGGTCATTAACGGCGCGGTGGGCTTCAGTGACGATCCCCTCGGACGCATTCATCGGAAGCGAAGCGACGAAGCCGGGAAACCGATCGGGGTGTCGCTGCACCAGTTCAGCCATCCCGTCGTTGGCAGCCTGAGCCAGTTGGGTCGAGACCTCCGGACCACCCAGGACTTCAAGTGGCGGTGAGGCAAGTGACAGAATTTGTCGGTAGTCGGGACCGAACTGATCCATTACACGAAATCGCTCATCGAGGTCCACCAGCATCGGAATGCCCCGGACCCGTTGCCCGATGTCCTTGAAATCACCAGCGACTTGCATCATCAGCTTATTAAACGGTTCGGGAAAGATGTGATTGAAAATGTCTATTTTCTGCATAGTTTTTTCATTGGCCTGGTGAGAACTTGTTACTCCCAGCCATAGACTTCTAATGTCGTACGCCCTTGTCGAAGGGCGCCTGCGATCGAAGCCTCCTTTTTCTCCCTCGCACGCGCCGCAGCAAGAACTTTCTGCACTGAGTCGCGGGCGAGAACGACCACGCCGTCGGCGTCCCCGACAACTAGGTCTCCCGAGGCGACTGTAATATCGCCTATCACGATTGGCTGCCCCACATGTCCAGCGGCATCAACCACTTTGGTCGTACCGCGGATTGCCCGGCCGCACGAAAAAACTGGAAAGCCCGATGTGGCAAGCTCGTCACCATCCCGCACACAGCCTTCGATGACCAAGCCCCCGAGCCCACGAGCGACCGAAGCCGTTGTCATAATTCCACCCCAGTACCCAAACTCGTGAGCTCCGCCGACGGCCACCACCAGGACCTCACCCAACCGGGCCTGGGCGATCGCCCGGTGCAACCAGAGGTTGTCTCCCGGTGCGCCCTGCACGGTGAGCGCGGGACCACACACTCGCATCGAGTCCATCAGAGGCTTGATTGCGTGCGGGAGCGCACCGGTTTGTCCTGCAGCTTCATGGAGTGTCGCCGAAGAGAAAACCGCCGCTTCCGCGACTAAGGCACCGTCGAATTGTTCTTCACGAACGTTCACAACTACTTGGCCTCTCGCCGCTGGAGCTCGAAATACTTGAATTGTTTCCGAGCTTCGTCAAGACGCATGCCGCTCTCAACCGCTGTACGAATCCGGTCCTCGGCTTCTTCAATCTCCTTCGCTAGAGCCACGACCTCAACCTCCCGCGACCGCGGCACTGCGACTACACCATCGGCATCACCGAGAAGCAAATCGCCAGGAGACACTTCTGTGCCACCAATCAGGACCGGTACGTCCATCGCATCCAGCTGCACGCGATCCTTGCCAGTACGCATTGACCAGCCTCGGCTAAATATTGGGTACTGCAGTTCAAGACTTAGCGAGATATCGCGGCAATGTCCATCAATGACGCTTCCACCGACTCGGCGTCGATGCGCAACGAACGTCAGAATGTCGCCCCAAACTGTCATGTCTGGACGTCCGGCGTTATCGATAACTACCACTTCTCCTTCGGGCACGTCATCGATGTAGTCGCCGACCGAGCCGGGTTCGCCAGCGACAGGCACGGTTCGCATTGTGAACGCGCGGCCGCACAGCCGAAACTCTGGCGCAAGGGGCTTGATTCCCAGGCACTGGCCAGCGATGCCGAGACGGTCGAGCGCATCACTTACCGTCGTTGCTGAAAGCTTCTTTAGTTCCGATAGCACAGACTCCATACCCCCACCTTCATTCGCTCGACCGTCGCTGATCTAACATGGACTCGTAGTTACCATCCATGACACGACTGACCGGCGTACCGGTTCGCACTGCAGTTGTTAACCTTGCTTCGCGCGCGGCGATCGACTCGGCGATCTCTAAAACCTCCGTACTTCGGGCGGCGTCGACGAATACCACTCCGCTTCCGTCGGCAATTACGAGATCGCCAGACTTCACATCAACACCGCCAACCACGATCGGCTCGTTCCATGCATGCTCGGTCACACGTCCACGCGCCGTGAGCGGAACCACCGTGCGCGCAAATACCGGGTAATCAAGATCCCGACTGTCGTCAACGTCACGAACCGCACCATCCACGATGGTCCCCGAGATACCGCGAAGACTAGCGGCCGCTGACAGCAAGCCACCCCAGCCGGCAGCGTCCTGGCGGCTGTGATGCTCAACAACAATCACATCATTGGAGGTGCCGGCCTCAATGGCGGCACTGCACAAATGGCGACTCGCCACACCTTCACCAGCCGGGCCGAGCTTAACCGGTATGACGCGGCCCACGATCCGGCGCTCCGCGGAAACCCGGTGGATTCCAATAACTGTACCCGGAAGACCCAGTTGGTCCAGCGCATCAGAGACTGCACAGGTGTCCAAAGAGCGAAGACGTGCCACAGCAGCGTCAGACAGCATAAACGACCTTTCTCCTCCTAAATCAGGCGCCAAGCGACCCGCGCCTAGCAGCAAACGGATCATTCTCTCTTGACAGGGATAATTTTTCACATAAATTATCCGCTGGGACCAGGCTGGCCCCCCAGACTTCCCCTACAGTTCCACTACAGCCAATGATTCGGAGTCGAGTTATGAGAGTTATCGATACACACGCGCATGTCACCGCACCGCAGGAACTCTATGCGTACAAGGCTGGTCTACTCGCCCATCGCGGTGCGCACGGACGTGGCAGAATCAGCATCTCTGATGAGCAGATTCTCGCGGCGCTAAATACGCCAACTTTTCGGACCGTGTCTCATCTTGAACAGCTGAAGCAGGTCGGCACCGACATGCAACTTGTCTCACCGCGGCCGTACACGATGATGCACAGCGAGAAACCCGAAAAACTCGTCCGGTGGTACATCGAAGAAACCAACAACATCATCCACCGACAGTGCGAACTCCTGCCTGACACTTTTCGTGGCGTCGCTGGATTACCGCAGAACATGGGTGTGAGTGTGGAGAACTCACTGAACGAGTTGGAGCGTTGCATCAAAGAATTGGGTTTTGTCGGTTGCTTGATCAACCCCGACCCGAACGAAGGGCAGGGACCGACCCCTCCGGGTCTCGGTGATGAATATTGGTATCCACTCTATGCCAAGCTGGTCGAGTTGGATGTGCCGGCACTCGTACATTCTGCCGGTTGTCGGAGTCCGCGTGAACCGTACTCGCTACACTTCATCAACGAAGAGAGCATCGCGATTGTCTCGCTGCTCAGTTCGACCGTATTTGATGATTTTCCCAAACTGAGGCTGATCGTCTCGCACGGAGGTGGTGCCATCCCCTATCAGATCGGCCGATACCGCGCTATGTGGTCGAGACGCAAGAGCGTCGCCTTTGAAGATGAGCTTCGGAAACTCTATTTCGACACGTGCCTGTACACGCAAGAGTCACTCGATCTGCTCTTCAAATGGGTCGGACCAGACCGGTGCATGTTTGGCTCAGAGAAACCTGGAATCGGCACGGCTAAAGATCCGAAAACAGGTGAGTGGATTGACGATGTTAAGTCGAAGATCGACGCGATTGACTGGCTGAGTGAGTCCGATCGGCAGCGGATTTTTGAAGACACCGCCACCGAGGTCTACAAACTGAAGTTCTAAGCCGAAGGCGCGTGGGTCCCCAGTCGTCGATCTTTCAGCCACTATGTCCGAATCAAGCCTCGGCAACACACCGAACGGATCGGTCGAAGTCATTGCAGACGGTCGCAAGACCATCATCGGGATCGCTGGCGCAATCACCGCAGCGGTCCTCGTGTTACTACTGCCGAGTCCCGCTAATCTACCGCCTGAAGCCCAGCGGCTTGGTGCCATCTTTCTAGCAGCCATCATTCTATGGGCGACGGAGGCACTTCCGATCGCCGTTACGGCACTGCTCGTCATCGTTCTGCAGCCACTTTTGCGTGTCGCCGAGCTCGATGCAGCGTTCAATGCGTTCGTGAGCCCGGTTTTCTTTTTCGTGCTAGCGATGTTCTGCATTGCGGCAGCAGTAACCAACGCTGGCCTTGACCGACGGTTTGCGTATTGGTTGCTCGCACGTGCAGGCACTGACAGTCGGCGGGTGGTCACCGCACTCATCGTTGGAACGGCGGCGACCTCGATGGTCATCTCCGACGTGCCCGCATGCGCCATTTTCATGAGTATTGGTCTCGGTGTTATGTCGCGGTTGAACCTCGAACCTGGTAAGTCAGCGATTGGCAAGGCGATCATGGTCGGCATACCAATCGGTTCACTCATCGGGGGCGTGACTACCCCTGCTGGTAGCTCAGTAAATATCCTCGGCCTCCACTTCATCGAGGAATTCGGTAACGTTACTGTTTCGTTCGTCGAGTGGATGGCGATCGGGATACCAATGTCCGTAGGCCTTGTGCCCATTGCATGCTGGGCAATATTACGGAGCTTCCCACCTGAGATCCCGACGATTGGTGACGCGAGCGTGATAGAGCGTGAGCGAGCGGAACTTGGGCCGATGTCAGCGCCCGAACGGAAAACGGTCACCTTGCTATCGATAATGATGGTTCTCTGGATCGCGGGTAGCTGGATCGAGTTTCTCGATGTACTCACTGTTGGCTTAGGCGGCGCCATTGTGATGTTTTTCCCTGGCATACGGCTGTTGACTTGGAAACAGGCCGAGCGCGCGACCGGTTGGGACACGATGCTGATGATCGGCGGGGTGACATCGCTCGGCACCGCCTCGGTCACTACCGGCTTGGCTACCTGGCTCGTGGGCCTAGCGCTCGGGGGGGTCGCCAGCTGGCACATTATCCTCGTGCTCCTCGCCATCAGCGCGTTCACGGTGGTCATTCACCTAGCGCTGCCGATTGGTCCGGTAGTCAATGCGGTCGTTATTCCACCCATCGCGCTGCTCGCCATCAACGCCGGTGTAAACCCCGCGCTCTATGCTCTCCCTGTTGCATTCACCGCCTCGTGCGCGTTCCTGTTACCGCTCGATGCAGTCGCACTCTTGACTTATTCGAGAGGCTACTACCGGATGCACGAGATGCTGACTCCGGGTGTACTGGTCAGCGCGGCTTGGGTCATCTGGATGACGGCGATCATGCTCGTCGTCGGACCCTTGCTTGGATTCGTTTAAACAGTCAGGTCGACCGAGGAGCTTCTTATGAAAATACTGTTCGTCTTGACGACCGTGTGCGCCACTCTCACCTTCGGTTCGCCGGTGTTTGCGCAGTCGGAGCCCCACCCACTCCCAGGAATCAGTTTGAGTCTCAACGAGATTAGGGCGCAGATGTTTCACGTCAGTGCCGGGCGACGCCTAAGACCCAAATCGTGGCCGGGAAACAATCGGGTTGCCGTTGCACTGAGCTTTGACGTCGACAATGCCTCAGCAACCCTCTCGCGGGGCAATCTCAATTCTGAGGTCATCTCCCGCGGCGAATACGGCGCGGTAGACGGTCTGCCACGCCTCTTGCGCATGCTGGAGCGACAGAGCGTCCCGGCCTCTTTCTTCATTCCTGCGGTTAGCCACCTTTTACATCCGCAGATGGTCGAGAGTATCTTGAGCTATGACATCCATGAGATTGGGGTCCACGGCTGGATCCATGAACTCCTACCGTTGCTGGACGACCGAGGGGAAGAGCAACGCCTACTCGACCAGGCGATCGATACACTCACAACAGCAATTGGTAAACGGCCGGTTGGATATCGTGCACCCTCATGGCAGTTCAGCAACTACACAGTGGAGCAGATCAAGGACGCTGGCTTCCTCTACGACAGCTCGCTTATGGCGAGTGACGATGCGTACGAGATCCTGATTGATGGTGAGCCGAGCGGCGTGGTGGAACTGCCAATTGAGCGGATTCTTGACGACTTCCCGTATTTTGGGGGTAACACAAACGGCTCCTTACCGGTACCAGAACTAATGATTAAGGTGTTTCGGAGCGAGTTTGACGTAGCCTGGGAGGAAGGAGGATTGTTCGTCCTCACGATGCATCCGCACATCATGGGCCACCGTTCCCGCGTGGCTGCCCTAGAAGGGTTGATCCGCCATATGAAAATCAAGGGTGGTGTCTGGTTTGCCACGCACGAACAGGTTGCCCGGTATGTGAAGGAGGCTGGTGACCAGTGAATGGCCCCTGTGAACGATATTCAGCATTGCACAGAGCACGAGGTACTTCGGGACTGCCAGTGGCCAACCTGAGTACAAACATGCTCCTTCCGGCCACTTTCGAACTGTGACCTCGGTTTTACTACGATTGATGCACAGTATTAATTCGCCACTCGTTGTGATGCTTCACCTCGGCTTGGCCTTCTCAAGCGTGGTGTATGCCGCGGCCCAGACTGTGCCTGTCCCTACTGATTCCCGACAGGATAACCTCACGGTTAACATCGATGGCCCACCGCCGCCGATCCCGCCAGCCATGGTCGCGCGTGATGAACTGGGGCGTGTGACACTTCGCGCGGTGCGGCTCGACGAATCACTCCGTATCGACGGGCGGCTCGACGATGGCATATACGCTGCCGTGCCGAGCATTGGCGGCTTCGTTCAGCAAGAACCAAGCGAAGGCGAGCCGCCGACCCAAGACACTGAAATCTGGGTGTTTTTTGACGATACAACGTTCTATTTTTCCGTCCGCTGCTGGGATTCCGAACCGGAACGAATCGTGGCAAAGGAAATGCGTCGAGGTAATTTGGGGATCGCTAGAGATGACACGATTACGCTGACACTCGACACTTTCTATGACCGGCGCAATGGGTATTACTTTGAGACCAACGTACTCGGAGGCGTGTACGATGCACTTGTAACTGACGAACGCTCTGAGAATGCGGATTGGGACACGGCCTGGGAGACGCGGTCTGCTTTTTTCGATGGCGGTTGGAGCCTTGAAATGGCTATCCCGTTCAAATCGCTCCGCTACCCGGGGGACGGTCCGCAGGTCTGGGGCATCAATGTCCGGCGAAAGCTCATTCGCTACGAGGAAATCTCATTACTAAGTCCAATCCCGGCATCGTACGGACGTGTTGGCATCTGGAAATTTTCGTCATCCGCTACGCTCGTCGGGCTTGAGACACCGGCGTCCTCGACCAATCTCGAACTGAAGCCTTACGGTATCTCTACGGTCATGACCGACCATGCCGCAACGCCGTCGTTCACCAATACTTTGGAAGGCGACGCTGGTATAGATGTCAAGTACGGCCTAACGAAAGGATTGACCGCCGACCTCACCTACAACACCGACTTCGCTCAGGTAGAAGTAGATGAGATGCAGGTGAACCTGACACGGTTCGGATTATTCTTTCCAGAAAAGCGTTCGTTCTTTCTTGAAGGTCGAGACATTTTTTATTTTGGGGGAGCAGGACCGAGATTCTCTAGCCTGCCATCGGGCGACGCACCACTCCTGTTCTTTAGCCGAAGAATCGGCCTGGACGAAGGTCAGCCAATTCCCATTCTCGGCGGCGGGCGAGTGACGGGCCGGGCCGGGCCTTATGCGGTTGGACTCTTAAACATCCAGACTGATGATGGTCCCACGAACACCGTTAAGCCAACGAACTTCTCTGTCGTCCGACTGAAACGAGACATTCTAGATCGCAGCACAGTTGGCGTGATCGCTACCCACCGCTCAAAGGCACTTGACGGGCCCGGGTCGAACTCGGTCTACGGTCTCGATACCCGACTTGCGTTCTTTTCGAACTTCTTCATTGACGCCTACTACGCTCAGACACAGACCAAGGGGCGAACTGGCGACGACTCCAGCTATCGCACAAGAATGGAAAACAACGGTGACCGATACGGATTCGTCGTTGAGCATCTCAAGGTAGGGAAAGATTTTAATCCTGAGGTTGGATTCATGCGCCGAGAGGATTTCCGGCGTAGCTTCGGTGAGATTCGCTTCAGCCCGAGACACATCTCAAGCAATGTGGTGCGGAAATACACTCTCCAGGCGAGCCTTGAATACACCACTTCCGCCTCAACCGGCGCGCTCGAGACCCGTGAGGCGATCGCCAGATTCGATCTTCAGTTTGAAAACGGCGAACGGTGGCGTAACCATTACTCACGTCAGTATGAGTTCCTGACTGAGCCGTTTACGATCGCGAGCGGGGTCGTGATCCCCGTGGGCGGCTATGACTTTGAGACGGTGCAGTCGCGGTACACAATCGGTCAGCAACGACTAATCTCCGGTAGCGTAGGGTTTCAGGCCGGCACGTTCTATGGTGGTAAACGCTCGGAAGTCAGCTTCAATGGACGCATGAAGTTGGGAACGAAGTTTGGAATCGAGCCGAGCTTGGCTGTGAATTTCATCGACCTGCCGCAAGGTCAATTCGAGACAAAGATTGGACGACTACGTGCGGTTGTTACGATGACGCCCCGAATGTTCGTTGAAGCACTAACGCAGTACAGCTCGAATGGAGATTCCGTGGGCACGAACGTGCGCTACCGATGGGAGTATCAGCCTGGAAGCGATCTCTTCGTTGTCTACACCGAAACCCGTGACACGCTAGTGGGTGGGTTTCCCGGCCTTGTCAATCGAGGCTTCGCGGTTAAGATCACTCGGCAGGTCCGGTTTTAGCCAGTCCTCGCCACGTGCAGTAAATCCAGTTACACAGGCGGTTAGGTAGAAGCGCGAGGGAATTATTCGTTTAGACAGTGACCCAGCTTGTCTTACCCCGCCCGGCCGGCCAGAGCTGCCGCGCGAGCGACCCGTCTTATTCGACTCGAATTGATTGCTGTCTCGTTGCGCTCACGTCGCGCCACCATTTGCGCTTGCCGACGTCTTTGCTCCAGCGCGCGATACTTCGGCGTGAGCGGCTTGCGCGGCCGCTGATGTAGATTGTCGAGTAGGTCGTCTGAAAGTCCATCCAAAACGACCCGTTTTTGCCTACGCTGTGCTATCCGTTTTCGCTGCATTTGAGTGTGATAGCAGCGGAAGCAGAGACTGCGATACAAGTCCGCTCCGTTCCCACTCTGGTTTTGGACCATCACCGCGAAGTCCTGGCAGATTACACAAACCGGCCTACACCCAAGGGGCGTAGCCGCGACCCCAAGGGGCTCGTGGGGCTTAAGGTTCAAGCCGGCCGAATACGGCATCTCCAGCTGGTGTGTTGCCGGACTGACTGGCTGTCGCGTCCCCAAATCGACCGTGCACTCACCGGCAACACTTTGAAAAACAGCAGCTCCAAGTTGGTTCTTAATCCTCATCACTTTCCCCCTCTTAGTTAACCTGACTATAGCCAGAGGGTGTGACAGGGTAGGTCGCGCCTTTTCTTCGCCCACAACAAGTGAGTACAATCTAGGAATCTTCAGGCCGATGGCGGCCTGTCCGGAGGACGGAACTCATGACTGGGTCGGTGGAAACTTTCCAATTCCAAGCTGAAACCAAGCAGTTGCTCGATATTGTGATCCACTCGCTTTACTCCCAAAAGGAAATCTTTTTGAGGGAGTTGATATCAAACGCTTCGGACGCCCTGGACCGGGTCCGGCTCGAGGCCCTGACAAATCATGACCTCCTGGCCGCTAACGAGACCCTCGAAATCCGCTTAGCAACCGATTCGAACGCCCGGACCCTCAGTATCGAAGACAACGGGATTGGGATGACCCGAGCCGAGGTCGCTGAGAACATCGGGACAATCGCGAAGTCCGGAACTCGTGAGCTCGTCGAACGGCTTCAATCGGCTCAATCGGGTGATGCAGCACAACTCATCGGCCAATTCGGTGTTGGCTTTTATTCAGTCTTTATGGTGGCTGACCGTATCACGCTAATCACACGCCGGGCCGGTGAGGAAGCAGCGACGCGGTGGTCGTCAAGTGGCGATGGCACATATGAACTCGCTGACGATAACCGCTTCTCGCGCGGCACAACGGTCACCCTCCACCTGAAGCCAGTGGATGCCGAGCACGGCATCAGCGATTTTACGGACCCCTTAGTCCTTCAGGGCCTAGTGAAGCGGTACTCCGACTTTGTTAGTTATCCCATTAAGGCAACGGTCCCTGAGCCCGGCGCGGATGCCAGCGCCGCACCCGAGGAGCGCACCATTAATTCAATGCAGCCGATCTGGACAAGGCCGGCAAGCGAGGTGAAGGACGAAGAGTTCACGGAGTTCTATCGCCATGTCGCGCGCGATTGGGGTGAACCGCTAGATCGCCTGTCACTCCGGGCCGAGGGACGTCTTGAATATCAGGCGTTACTTTTTTTCCCGAGGCATGCACCGTTCGATTTGTATTTCCGGGACCAACAGTTCGGTCTCCAGCTCTACGTGCGCAGAGTGCTGATCATGGACCGCTGCCAGAACTTACTGCCTCCCTATCTCCGCTTCGTCAAGGGCATAGTCGATTCCGCCGATCTACCACTCAACGTATCACGTGAAATGATTCAGCAAGATCGACACATCAGCCAGATGCAAAATTGGCTTAGCCGAAAGGTTTTGGAACATCTACAACAGATGCTCGATTCTGATCGCGACAAATTTATGACTTTGTGGGGAGAGTTCGGTGCAGTTTTGAAAGAAGGCGTGGCTGGAGATGGAGACGTTAAGGATCGTTTGCTGCCACTGCTACTGTTCCAGTCATCGAACGACCCGGTTGCTCTAACTGCACTTGATGAATATGTCACCCGAATGAAACCGGAGCAAACAGAAATCTATTACTTGACCGGCGAATCGCGAGCAGTTGTTGAACACTCGCCGCATCTTGAAGCGTTCCAGGCTAAGGCCTACGAGGTGCTTTATTTGGTAGACCCAGTAGATGAGTTGGTCGCCGAACGTGTTCAAGACTTTAGCGGGAAACCGGTTAAATCGATCGGGAAGGGCACGGTGGAATTGGGCAGCGAGGACGATCGGAAGCAGGCTGAAGCAAACCTGAGTGAACAGCGAAAGCGGTTCGCTAGCCTTCTAGAATTTCTGCAGACAACCCTGGACGATGCGGTTAAGGAAGTACGGCTGTCCACCCGGCTAATAGCTTCACCGGTTTGTCTTGTTGGCGCTGATGATGACATCAGCCCCACGCTCGAACGGATGCTTCGGCGGAGTCAGGGCTCTGGCGCAGGTGCACAACAGAAAAGAATTCTTGAGCTTAATCCGAAACATGCAATCACCTCTAAGCTGCAGGAACGATTCGAAGCCGACCAGAGCGACCCGCTACTTGTGGACTACGCGCATTTATTGCTCGGTTATGCGTTGCTAGCCGAAGGTTCTGACCTCCCTGATCCATCGCGGTTTAACAAGAGTATCGGGGACCTGATGGTGAACGGCCTGTGATCGCTGGCCCTAGTCGCTGCGCTTTGGGCTCTACACCAGAACAAGGCCTGAAATTGTTTTTGCTGAGGTGGCACCACGCAGGGTGGGCACTAGTGACGTGACGGATTATTAAGGCTCTGAATCATGCCGCGAAGCAACGAAGTCATCCGGCAATGGAACATCCTGCGGGAACTCGAAGCGTCACGTCGCGGGACTATCGCCAGCCTCGCGCGGAAGATGCAGGTGTCGACAAGAACCATCCGGCGTGATCTCATAGCCCTACAGACAGCCGGTTTTCCAATCTACGACGAAGTCATCGACAGGCTACGTTTTTGGAAACTCGACACGAAGCCCTTCAGGGACCTGTTCCCCGGCTTCAGCCTACCCGAGCTCTACGCGCTTTATTTCAGCCGGACTTTGCTCAAGTGCCTCGCCGGTGCACCGTTCCAGAAAGACCTCACCACCGCCTTCGCTAAGCTTGAAAAGGTCCTCACGCCGGGCCTGCAGAAGCTCTTCGACCAGCTGCCTACCGTGCTTCAAGCAAGAACTGGACGACGCCGTGGTGGCAGCAAGATTGATAAAACGATTCCTGGGCTGATCACCGCCACGCTGGAGCGACGCCAGGTGACGATGCGTTACCACTCATTGTCAAGCAGGCGGACAAAGAACTACCTGGTTGAGCCCTACCGACTCCTGCACTTCCAGGGCGGATTCTATCTATTCGCCTACGTGTCGGAGTACAACGAAATGCGCACCTTCGCGGTCGAGCGGGTCCAACACTTGTCGCTCCTTGAGACGACATTCGAGCCGTCGCAGGAGCTGTCTTCTGAGCCTTTTGCGCACTCCCTCGGTATGATGCAAGGACCCCCGCAACACGTCGAAGTCAAGTTTACGGCGAAGAGGGCCCCTTACGTGCGCGAGGTCGAATGGCACACATCGCAGCAGGTGGTAGACGAACCCGACGGCTCGCTTCGGCTATCGCTCGAGGTCTGCATCGACCAACCGCTTCGAAGCTGGGTCCTTAGCTTTGGCGCGAGCGCCCTCGTCCTCGCACCACCGGACTTGGCAGCTGAAATCGCGGCGGAGCTCACGCGGGCTCGTGCGGGATACAAAGCGAGTTCTTCCAAGCGTTGAGAAACCTGGGGTCCAGGGCGGAAACAGGAGCCCCAAGAACAATTAGGAAAACGACGTTGCGCTCTCCCCACCAATCCCGATAGCCTGAGCGGAGAGGATACGCCTAACTGGAGGATTCATGAAGCGCTGGTCTCACCTACTCGTCCTTATTCCGTTCCTGATGATTCCGACCATAACCCCGGCACAGGAGTCGGTCACACCGACGCCCGAAAGTGTCATCGGCTGGGCGCCATGTACCGATTACAAACTCGCAACTTACGAACAGATTGCCGAGTACTTTCACGTGCTAGACAAGGCAACCGACCGGATGCAGCTCGTGGACATTGGTGAGACTGCTGAAGGCCGCACACAGCTCATGGCGATCATTTCGTCGGAAAGCAATATGCAGAATCTGGCTCGATATAAAGAGATCTCGCAACAACTGGCACGGGCGCGTGTCAGCGGAGACGAGGCGCAGGCATTGGTTGATGAGGGGAAGGCGATTGTTTGGATCGATTTTGGTCTGCATTCAACTGAAGTAGCGCATGGGCAGACCGCGCCGTGGATGGCCTACAAGGCAGTGACGGAAGAGACCGAGGAAATGCAGGTCATCCGCGACAACGTCATTTTCTTACTTGTCCCAAATATGAATCCCGACGGTACAACGCTGGTAGCCGAATGGTACATGCAACACGTTGGGACCCAGTATGAGGGAGCACCACTCCCAGAGCTTTACCAGAAGTATGTTGGCCACGACAACAACCGCGACTGGTTCATGTTTAACCAGCCCGAGAGCCAGAACATCGGTCGGCAGGTGTATCACGAATGGTTTCCTCAAATTATCTACAACCAACATCAATCTGGACCGTTTCCATCCCGCATCTTCATTCCGCCATTTGCTGAACCGGTGAATCCGAATATTCCCCCACTCGTTATGCGCGGCATCAATGCCGTCGGCTCGGCCATGGGTCGCCGTTTTGATCAAGAGGGTAAAACGGGCGTGGTTTCCCGCGTCGGTTTCGATACCTGGTGGAACGGTGGGATGCGCACGGCACCATACTTTCACAACATGGTGGGCATTCTCACCGAGACGTCGCACACCTCGCCAGCCCCCGCCGTCTACGACCCGGCCACCTTTCCAGCCACTTTTGGTAACGGTGAGTCAACGACTGCACCTTCAGCGTTCTACCCGAACCCTTATATGGGCGGTGAGTGGCACCTACGCGACAGTTGTGAATACATGCTAACTGGCTCTATGGCGGTCCTCGACATCGGAGCCAAGCGTCGTACCGAGTGGCTCTCCAACATTTATCAGATGGGCCGCGAAGCAATCGCCGATGGTGAAGACGAAACTTACGTCATCTCGGCCGACCAATGGGACCCAGGAACGGCGGCAAAACTAGTAAACGTTCTTCGGTGGGGTGCCATTGACGTGGAACAGGCGAACGCGCCTTTCACCCTTGATGGCGTGTCCTATCCGGCCGGTAGTTATGTCATACCGGGTGCCCAACCATTCCGATCGCATCTCACTGACTTGCTTACGCCACAGGTCTATCCCGATAGACGAATGTACCCGGGTGGGCCACCGGACCGCCCTTACGATGTTAGTGGATGGACACTGCCGTATCAGATGGGGGTCAGCGTTCAGAAACATTCGGGACTTGGCGAACGCACCACCCAGCTTGCGCTCGAGCAGGTGGAGCGGGCCTCTCCACCGAACGGGTCTGTTTCAGGACTCGCAACAGTCGCCTATGCGATCGACCCGAAAGCAAACGATGCCTTTACAGCAGTCAACCGTCTTCTGACCGCTGGTGAGAGCATTTCTCGCACAACCAGTGCCGAGAACATCGGCACCCGGCTATGGCCACCAGGAACGTTTTTGGTTGTTGCCGGTGATGATACGCATGCTCGCGTGGAAGACGTGGCGCGATCACTCGGGCTACGAGTTGCGGCGCTCACCGAGGCACCGCTGACGGAGACCACCCCACTCAGGCAGCCGCGGGTTGGGCTGTATCACGCCTGGGGCGGCAACATGGACGAGGGGTGGACACGTTGGGTGCTCGAACAGTTCGAGTTTACCTACGACCGGTTGCACGATGCTGAGGTGCGCCTCGGGAACTTGAGCGCTAACTATGACGTGATTCTTCTGCCCGACGCGACTTACACGGGCATGCTGCACGGACTATCAACCGACCGAATGCCGCCTGAGTACTCCGGGGGTATGACCATCCGCGGCCTGGCGAACCTGTATGACTTCGTCGTGGAGGGTGGGACACTTGTCGCGATGGACTCAGCCACTGAATTACCCCTTGCAATCTTTGACCTACCCCTTCGCGAAGTAACATCGGGACAATCCGACGCCGATTTCTTTATTCCGGGTACATTACTGCACCTTAAAGTCGACCACGGGCATCCGCTCGGTTACGGCATGCCAGAAGAAACGACGGCGTTTTTTTCCCGCAGTCCCGCGTTTGCACTTGGCCGCCCGGTGAATCCTCGGGTTCGACGGGTAAGCGGCACCCCCGAACCACCGTCTTCGGTTAGGGCCGTAGCAACCTACCCAGCAGAGGGTCTCCTCAAAAGTGGGTGGCTACTGGGTGAACATGTGCTCAGCGGACGTGCGGCTGTCGTGGAAGCCGATGTCGAAGCCGGCCGCGTGGTGCTGCTTGGTTTCCGGACGCAGCACCGCGGTCAGCCGCACGCCACGTTCAAATTGCTCTTCAATGCGCTCTACCGAGGCGGAATGTGAAGTGTGTCGGGGTCTCCGAATGTGGGTCCCGCGTGTTCTTACCCCAAGCCGCTTCGGAAGGTTAGAAATCATCGGTCAGAACACGATGGTCGGTTGTCACGCAAGCCGTCTGGCGCCCTCACGATTGATTGGTCCTAGATACACGTCGGACTTTAGTCCAGCGGAATTACGAAATGCGTCTTGCATGGCATCGCCGATCGCCTGAGCATCACGCTCACTCTCAGCGAACGCAACCATCGACGGACCTGACCCCGAGACCGAGCAGCCGAGCGCAGCCTTTGACAGTGCCGCATTCTTAACATCGGCCAATCCGGGAATGAGATGCGCTCGGACCGGTTCCACAAGTCGGTCGAGGATACTCCGACCAAATTGTGTGAGGTCTCCTCGATGGAGCGCGTCAACCAATGCCGCGATATTACCGAGGTTCGCCACTACATCGTCGAGCGCATACGTCCGCTCGGCGGTGAGCTCACGTGCCGCTGCAGTCGGCACCGAACAGTGGGGATGAACGACTACGACCCGCAGCTCCTTTGGAACAGGTAGGTTAATCAACTCCAGTGGGTCATAGCTGCGCACAAGCACGATTCCGCCAAGCAAACTGGGCGCGACATTGTCGGCATGCGGTGTTTCAGATGCCGCGCGTTCGCCTACAAGCGCACTCGCAACCAAGTCGTAACGTGACAGTGGCGCGTCGAAGAGTTCATTGACCGCGACGGCACCACCAACAGCACTCGCGCCAGAACTGCCCAGGCCGCTAGCCAGTGGCATCTGCTTGTGAAGCCACAACCGAACACCGCGTCGGTGCGGCTCCTCAGCTTCGAGACCATCAAGCCGCCGTAGAACGTCAGCGGCGGCAACACTGGCCACATTTTTTTGGGGGTCGCGGGGAAGGGCGCCCCCATCACCCGTGATCTCGGCAATCTCAACGCCTGGTGTCTCGCTCAGTTCCGCTTCAACAATGTCACCGGGCTTTAATAGCGCGAGTCCGAGCACATCAAATCCTGGACCGAGATTTGACGCGCTGGACGGAGCAAACACGCGTACGCGGTTAGGCATCTTCGTCCAGAGTAACAAATCCGGTAACGACTCCTACCAAGAATTCGATTTCTTGGTCCGTGGCTCCACATCCCAGACTTTCTCGAAACCGCATCGTCGTTGGGGGCCTGTTAATCCATTCGGCTTCGATTTGGACACCGATCCCTCCCTAGACTCGATCGTCCTAATACTATTTCTTAGAACGCTTTACAGGCGATCTACCGTCGGGATACATGCCTGAGGAACATGGAACCGCCAAGGCTGAACAATTCTAGACGAACGTCGCTTTTGTTATTCCGCTAGCTTTCCAAGACAAGGTCGTTCTACAATCCCAAGTTCCGTTGTTGTTGCAGTTGCTGATCTTGGTTGGTGAGTTGGGTAGCCCGCCCGAGTGCCACGGCGGCACCGAAGAGGCAGGAAGTTCGTAAACAGTTATTGACGTAATCTGGTTCTTTAGGAGGCTTCTATGTCGCTCTCGCGTCGCGCGTTCTTTCGCAATTTAGGGGTCGATCGCGCCGACTCGGTTTCTCCAAATCTCATAGCGTCCCGTGGGCGCGAAGCACTTGAATTGTGGCGGAACGGCCTGAACTACGAGGATGAGGCGCAGTGGCCTGTCACGAGGTTGGCGGATGGTGCCATCGTTATTTCCAGTAATGAAAATCCTTTAGGGCCTGGGCCGGCGGCCTACCAAGCGCTTCTCGATGGTCTGGACCAGCAGGCCGGTCGCTACCCGACCAACTTCCGACCGAGTCATCGTGACCTGATGCAGACGATCGCCAGCAAATATGGCGCTCGCCCAGAAAACGTCACGCTCGGCACTGGCTCGGGGGAGATTCTCGAGAACGCGGCCCTGGCATACACCAGTCCGGATAAGGCACTCGTCACCGCTGACCCGTCTTACCTGCAGGCTGTCGGCGTAGCCAGGCGGCAGGGGCATCCTGTACGCACGGTGCCACTTGACGCGAATTTACGGCTTGACTCAGAAGCTATTGCTCGCGCAGCGAGTGGTGCCGGCTTAGTCTTTCTGTGCAATCCGAACAACCCGAGCTCGACCGTCATGCCAGCTTCCGATGTCGAAGCCCTCGTGGCTGAGGTCCGCCGGTCGTCACCGGATACGCGCATCCTGATCGACGAGGCGTATCACGACTATGCAACCGACCCGGCACACCAGACAGCGATTCCATTGGCGCTTCGAACGCCAAATGTGTTCGTGGCGCGGACGTTCTCAAAGGCCTACGGCATGGCGGGCCTCCGGCTTGGCTACGCTATCGGTCACCTGGAGACGATCGCGACCCTAGCGCAGTGGACGCACGTGTTTAATTCCAACAATCTAGCCAACGCGGCGGCTGTTGCCTCGCTCAACGACCCGCAGCATCTCGAGCAAGAGCGCGCACGCAACAAGGAGGCGCGCGACTTCACGATCGGAGTGTTCAACGACCTCGGTTGCGAGGCTGCTGATGCACAGACGAACTTCCTGTTCGTTAACATCGGTCGTCCAGCGGCTGAGTTCCGTAACGCGTGCGCCGAGCACAATGTGGCCGTCGGTCGGGATTTTCCACCGATGGAAAAAACGCATGCCCGTGTTTCGATTGGCACAATCGGCGAAATGCGCCGAGCCGCTGAAGTCTTCAAGCAGGTACTGGCATAGAACACGGTGCCGCTAATGAGACAACAGATGACTAGACACTCTCAGCCCGGACAGAAACCGGGAACGCTTTCCAGCATCGAGGAGGACTCCATGTCGTTTTCGCGACGCACATTTGTAAAGACTCTCGGGGTCGGAGGCGCAGCAGCGCTCTCTGGCGCCTACATCCCAAGAGCGTATGACTTGCCTTCGTTTTGGACGCCAACCTTACTGGCACAGGAAGGTCCATTACTGCTGCACAACAACGAGAACCCACTGGGTCCTGGCGATAGGGTGCTCAACGCGATCCGCGAGCACATTGCACCGGACGGTGCACCCGTTGGGCGCTATCCGTTCCAGTTAATGCGTAACCTTGTGGGAGCAATTGCTCAGCGGTTCGAGGTTCAGCCTGGAAACGTGATTGTCGGCACCGGCTCGACCCAGGTGCTCCGGACAGCTGTCATGCGCTACACGAGTTCGAGCAAGCCGCTCGTGACGGCGACACCAACTTACGAAGAGTGCACACAGTATGCCCAACTTCTCGGTCATGCCGTCGTCGAAATTGGTCTCAACGACCGGCTTATGCTCGACCTAGATGAGATGGCAGAAGCCGCCAAGGGTGCCGGGATGGTCTTCCTGAACAACCCAAATAACCCGACTGCGACGGTGTATCCAGCCGATGAAATTAACGGGTGCATCGACAAGATCCTGACGGCATCACCCGACACCCGCATCCTCGTGGACGAGGCGTATCACGACTACGTGACCGACCCGCGTCACGAGACGCAGATTCCGGCTGCTGTGAAGAATAATCGCATTCTGGCTGCGCGTACTTTCTCAAAGGCGCACGGTATGGCGGGCCTCCGGACGGGCTATGGCATCGCCCACGAGGACATGATTGGCGAGCTCAGGGAGTTCCATAGTGGCAACACAATCAACACGCCTGGGGTCATCGCCGGTAGCATCTCGATCCTCGACGTACGGCGGCTCAATGAGGAGTCAGCCCGCAATACTGAAGCGCGTCAGTACACGATTGACTGGTTCAAGAACGCGGGCTTTGAGGCTACCGATTCGCAGACCAACTTCATCTTTGTCAAGACCGGGATGAACGCGCAGGAGTTCCGTGACGGCAACCTTGAGAATGGTGTAATGGTTGGTCGGAACTTCCCACCGTATGAGGAGGAGTGGGCGCGCATTTCCATCGGCACAATGGAGCAAATGGAGCAGGCAACCGAATCGTTCGCGAAGGTGCTCCGCGTCAACGCAACAGCGGCCGCCTAACCGGTTTACCAGACCCGGCGCATCGGACACCACGGTGTGTCGGGTCGTTTCGTCTCCCGTCCCAGTAACCGCCGGCCTGTTTCAGTATTCCCGAGTGGTCCAATGACTGGCACGTCTCCAGGTGGTGAGCTTAAGCGCTCGCTGACGCTTGTGCCTACGACGGCACTAGTCGTGGGCACGATCATCGGTGCATCGATCTTCGTGCAACCGTCGGAGATCACGGCACTGGTCCCGTCGCTCGGTGGCGTCGCGGCTATCTGGTTCGCAGCCGGCGTTCTGACGTTTCTTGGTGCATTGGTCTGTGCCGAGCTAGCCTCAGCTTTTTCACGTACGGGCGGTGTCTACGTTTTCCTGAACGAAACGTATTCGCCAGTGGTGGGTTTTTTGTGGGGTTGGGCGATGTTCTGGAGCATGCATTCCGGAATCCTCGCTGCTATTGCCGTCGTCTTCGCCCGCTATGTTGCGTTCTTCGTGCCCCTCAGCGACATTGGTATCCAACTCGTAGCCGCCGGAGCGATCCTCGTGCTCTCGGCGATCAACTATCGCGGTATCAAGCACGGGAGCCAGTTGCAAACTACCTTCACCATTGGCAAGGTAGCCGCTATCGTCTTGATGATTACGGTAGGACTGGCGCTTGCGCCAGGCGATTCAGGTGGCGCAGCAACTGCCGCGCCGCAGGCCGTCGACGGTGTCGCCGGCGAGGTGTCATGGACCGCGATTATCCAGGCGCTGATCGCTGGGCTGTTCGCATTCGGCGGGTGGCACATGGTGACCTATGCCGCGGGTGAAACCATCGACCCAACACGCACCATCCCGCGTGCACTGCTTGTTGGCACCGTCATCGTCACGGTTTGCTACGTTGCGCTGAACGCAGTCTACATGTATGTCCTTCCACTCGACGTCGTCATCTCCTCGACACGGGTGGCCGCCGATGCGGCTGAGGCGTTGATTGGGAACGTCGGCGGAGTTTTGATGTCGGGGTTGGTCATCTTCTCTACCTTTGGTGCCTTGAATGGCATCATCTTGGCCGGCCCACGTGTCTATTACTCAATGGCACAGGATGGCCTACTCTTCCGCTGGGCCAGCCACACGCACCCAACGTTCCGGACTCCACATCTGGCGATCGTGCTGCAGGGTGTCTGGGCTGCGGTCCTTGTATTCACTGGCACCTACAGTCAACTCTTCTCCCGCGTCATCTATGTTGAGTGGATCTTCTTCGGACTGATGGGACTCGGCTTGTTCATCCTGCGCCGACGTCCCGACTATCGGCCCGCCTATCGCGTTGGCGGCTATGCTGTCATTGCTGCCATTTTTGCCTTAGCATCCGCGGTCATTGTGCTGAATCGTCTGATTACTGAACCGGCCGAGGCACTTTCAGGTTTAGCGATCGTGCTACTCGGCGTGCCGGTGTACTACTTTTGGCTGGCGCGACCGAAAGGAGCGTAGACCCTTTTCGTGGCCATCATCGATTTTCACAACCATTTCTATCCGCCGAGCTACCTCACCGCCGTCCGTAACGGCAAGAGCACCATAACCCATACGACCGACAATGACGGGAATCCGGTGCTGCACTACCCCGGCGACTACAACATCGTCGTCCCCGAGCATCGCGACGCTAACTTGCGTGATCAAGTGCTAGCCGAGCATGGCATCGACACTCAGGTGCTCACATTCACGTCTCCCGGTACTCATGTCGAAGCTCCTGAAACGGCTGTTGCGCTGGCAACGGAGATCAACAATGACTTCGCCGAGATCGTACGGTCGAGGTCACGGTTCACTGCGCTGGCCACGCTCCCACTGAACGATCCGCTGGCGGCGGGCATCGAACTCGACCGGGCGATGACCCAACTCGGGTTCAAAGGCGCCATGCTCTTCAGCAATGTCAACGGCACGGCACTGAGTGACGAATGCTACTGGCCGATGTACGAGAGGGCGAACGATCAGGGCGCTGTGCTTTACATCCATCCCATTCACCCTGTGGGCGTTGAGGCGATGACTGAGTACTGGCTGATGCCACTGCTCGGCTTCGTCTTCGACACGACCTTGGCCGCAGCCAAAATCGTCTTTAGTGGTGTGACTGAGCGATTTCCGCGCATCACCTGGGTCCTCGCACACCTCGGCGGCACTGTGCCCTATCTGGCCGAGCGGCTCGACCGTGGCTTCTATGCGTTTGAGGACTGCCGCCAGCATATCGACCAACCACCCAGCACCTACCTGAAACGCTTCTATTACGATACGGTGAATTTTGATTCGAAGGCGGTCCAACTCGCTATCGACTTTGCCGGTGTCAGCCACGTGATTGCCGGCAGTGACTATCCTCACAAGATCGGCAGCCTGCGCAAAATGCTCGATGGTATTGCCGGCCTGTCGATCTCCGACCAGGCCCGGGCCGACATTTTAGGTAACAACACTGCTAGGCTGCTTGGTTCCTGAAGTGCGGAGGCGCTTCTTACCACCCAAAACCACGGTTAACACTCTGCCGTGGCCGACAGCCAGGCGTCAACCGACATCCTATCAACGGCAGTGAGATAGACTGGCGTTTCACGTTCTTTCCACACTGACTTGGAGTTTGCATTATGCGAAATCGTCCACTGCTTTAGCTAGCCGTCCTAGTGCTCATTCCTGCCGTCGCGATTGTTGCTCAACAATCGGCATCCGTAACTCGACGCATCCCTCAGTTCGAGAACGACCACGTCAAGGTGTGGAAAAGTATCATCCTGCCGAATCAACCGCTCGCCATGCATCGTCACGAGCATTCCCGCGCGCTCATCGCTCTGACCGACGGGAATCTCGATATCGTGCAGAGTTCTGGCAAACGGGAAACGGTCCAGTGGCAAGCGGGAAACGCTTACTGGCTCACGCACGATGAGCCCGGCACGTTACATGCCGACATCAACAACTCTGGTCAACCGATCGAGGTTATCGTCGTGGAGTTGAAGAACGACCGATGAACTGTCAGCGGACGGGATTACGAGGTGGTTTGATACAGTGACCACGTGACCCGAACGAGGTGGCGGGGCGTGGTGGCCGGACTCGCAGTGGTGATGGCAATCGCCGCGTGGTGGCAGCTGACACCAACTAAATCCACCACCACGATTAGCGGCGCTCTTCGCGATGCAAACCTCCTGCTTGTCACGGTCGATACCCTACGAGCCGACCGGGTCGGCGTCTCCGGTCTGACCCCAACCCTCGACGCCCTTGGCGCACGCGGCCTTAGCTTTTCACACGCTTACGCCCACGCACCGGTCACGCTACCCTCTCATGCGTCGATCATGACAGGGCTTACCCCGCCCGTCCACGGCGTGCGCGACAACGGGTCCTACCGCCTGGCAGAGGCGCGGACCACGCTCGCCGAAATTCTTCGCACAGCGGGCTATCGGACCGGCGCCTTCATCGGCGCGTTCGTGCTCGATGCCCGGTTCGGGCTGGCACAGGGATTCGACGAGTATGACGACCGGTTCGATGAGGTCGCGGCGTCGTTCGCCACTAACTTCGTCCAACGCCGAGCTCAGGAGGTCCTTCGGCGAGCTGGTGATTGGATTATGACTGTCCCCAACCAAGGTGGGACCCCCGTGGAGTCGACGCCGTGGTTTGCCTGGGCCCATCTTTTCGATCCCCACGATCCGTATGACGCCCCGGAACAATACGTATCCGAGCCATATGACAACGAAGTTGCGTTTACTGACGCCGCTCTCGGTCGGTTTTTTGCACGGCTCAGGCGAGCTGGCCTGCTTGACAACACCCTGGTCATCGTCACCGCTGACCACGGTGAAGGGTTGGGCGAACACGGTGAGGTGACCCACACCCTGTTCGCCTATGACACGACGCTCCGCGTCCCGCTCATCATCGCCGGTCCGGGCATTGCGCCGGCCGTGCGTGACGTGCCGGTTTCCCACGTTGACCTTTTACCGACGGTGCTCGATTTGCTTGCACTCGACCCCCCGGCCGGCCTGGACGGACGGTCACTACGCATGGAACTCTCAGCGAACACTCCCGTGCCAGTGGTCTATTTCGAAGCATTGAACGCGAACCTAACGCGCAACTGGGCTCCGCTCACCGGTATCGTTGCTAACAGATGGAAGTTCATTGATTTACCGATCCCGGAGTTGTATGACCTCCAGGTAGACCCAGATGAAATGACCAATGTCTTCGTGCAGCAGGCCGCACAAGCCGGCCGCATGCAAGCCGCCCTAGCCCCCCTTAAAACGCTCGGAACCTCTGCGTCCGCCCGCGTTACCCTGGATAGCGAAGTTGAAGCTCGCTTGCGAGTACTCGGCTACACCGCGAGCCGCATGGGTCGCCAACCCCTCGAACAGGTATACACCGAGGCTGACGACCCGAAAACGCAGCTTGAGGTGCACCTCGCCTGGCGTGAGGTACTTACCCAACTCGCTACCGTGCTGGCAGACCCTGCGGGTAAGCAGGATGCCCTTCGGATTCTCATGGCTCAGATTGAGGAACATCCCCGATTCGCACCGGCATATACCGCAGCCGCGACACTCTTGATCGACCTGGGACGTTCGTCCGAGGCGGTTACCGTGTTGGATGCGGCGATTGCCCTCGGCTTCGATACCGACGCGGTGCGCGAGCGACTCAGCCTTGCGTTGTTAAACGCCGGTGACCACACTCGCGCGGCTGGAATTCTCGAGACGCTTGTTGTCGTGGACGCACCGTGGGCGGATGACGTCAACCGCCTCGGGGTAGCCTATGGCGCATTGGGTCGTGTCGACGCTGCACGGACCCAATTCCGGCGGGCCCTAGAAATCGACGCCACCGCTGAAATTTGGAAAAACTTGGGGGTGATTGAACTGCAGGATGGCAATACGCCAGAAGCCATCCTCGCCTTCGAAGAATCCACACGTGCGGACGCAGCCTATGTATCAGGCTGGCGACTTCTCGGTGCCGCGCTCAGACCGACTGACGTCGCCGGTGCACTCATCGCTTGGCGGCGGGTAGTCGACCTTGTCCCGGCAGACGCTGACGCTCTGCTTGATCTCGCGGCCCTCCTGGTCGAATCGGGCGCCCAAGAAGATGCGCGCCGTTACCTCGAACGCTACCTCGAAAATATCGGCACCGACGAAAATCCGACAGCTGTGCAGAGGGTCAGGCGTCAGCTCATCGCATTGGGAAACCGCTGAGCTGGAGTGCCTGTTCGACCACACTCATCGGCTGAGAGGACTTGTAGCAACCGCCGATATAGCCTAGAGGCGCATAATCGAGATAATGCAGCCAGATTTTATTTAAGATGTTTGTTTTCACCTATTTAGATAATGATTCCCAAGATCCATTTTTCTGAATATAGTGCTTCAAAATGCCTCGCAAAGTATGGTATTTTTAGCAAATCCAAACAATTGAATATAGATTCTGTTTTTTGGTGAATCTGGTCACAATTAAGAAGAAATATGTCGTTTTTAGGCCTATTATTGCGTGCTTGCAAGATGGCCCGGCTTTTGCTTGTATATGTGGTGTGGTTCTGTCTATTTTTCTTGCGTTAGCACGGAAACGGGGCTTAAAACCACTTGATTTCATGGAAACTGGATGCAAATCGGCTCTTTCGTTTCGTTCACTGTTGTTCGGCGTTCGTTTTGAGGAGGAAAACTGCATGAGAAGAAAGTCACTACTGCTCGTCGTTAGTGCGCTCCTGCTGTTCGGTGGAGCAACCGACGCGATGAGTCAGCAGTTTACGGGCACGATGCGTGGCGTCGTGTCTGACGCGCAGGGGATTATCCCCGGCGTGACGGTGACACTGACCAACGAGGGCACCACCGTAGCCCGTGAAACAATCACCAACACCGTTGGTGAGTATACGTTCCCCGCTGTGACTCCAGGGACCTACTCGGTCCGCACGTCGCTGCCCGGTTACAAAACCTACGAGCAGCGTGGTATCTCAGTCGGCACCGCAACAGCCTTGACAATCGACTTACTGCTGGAAGTTGGCACGGTCGAAGAAGAAATCACTGTCACGGCTGACGCCCCGCTCATCGAGACGTCAACCGCTTCGGTTGGCGACACGTTGGACCGGGAAATCCTAGAGACGCTGCCGGCCCCGGGCCGCAACGCCTTCTTGGTTGCAGTCACAATCCCGACGGTTACCCCGATCGGCGACCCGCAGTTCAACCGCCAGCAGGACCAGTCGAACGCCTCGCGTATTTCGCTAGGTGGCGGCGCCATTCGTAATAACAACTACCTGCTGGACGGGGTCCCGATTACCGAGCTGAACAACCGCGCGGTCCTGAACCCGACGATCGAATCATTGTCCGACGTCAAAGTTCAGGTCCACACCTACGACGCTGAAATGGGTCGTACCGGTGGCGGCGTGTTCAACACGACCGGCCGGGTTGGCACCAACGAGTTCCACGGTAGCGGTTTCTACCAGACTCGTCCGGTGTGGGGACAGTCCATGAACTACTTCTCCGGTCTCAGTGGTGAAACGAAGGAGTCCAGTGGTATCGCCGCCTCCTACTACAGACTGTATGGCGGCGGCATGGGCGGTCCGATTTTACAGAACCGGACCTTCTGGTGGTACGCGATGGAAGGCTATCGTTCCTTCACAACGCGGAACCAGACCCAGACCTGGCCAGGAACGAAGCAGCGGGTTGGTGACTTCTCCAATTCCTCCATCAATGGAGTTTCGACTCGCATCTGGAACCCGTGGTGCCGTGGCATAACCACCGCGACCGCACGGTGCCCAGCAACTGGTTCAGGTTCGATTGCTACACCTGAGTTCACCGGTGCCATTATCCCGACGAGCCATGGGGCCCTGAGTCCAGCGGCGAAAGCCATCACTGCTCTCTGGCCGACCACAACCGTCAGTGGCAAGTCCTACGATGGCACAATTGAAAATGGTGACAACAACGTGGGTGACACGTCGCGCACGATCGACTTGGCCGACATGTACACGTTCAAGGTGGAGCACAAGTTCACTGACAACTGGTCGCTCTCCGGGATGTATATTTACAACAAGACGGACGAACCGTCATACTCATACATCCTCCCCGGCACTGCGAAAGACGACTACTTCTCGTCCAGTGGTGCTTGGTATCTCGAGCGGCGACCGCACGTGCTGGTGTTCAACAACACGAACATCCTGAACGACAGCACCGTGCTCACCATGCGCTACGGGTGGACCCGTTGGCTCGACGCCACAACGCCTGGCCTCTACGAGCCTGGCGCGGCTGGCCTCGGCTTCGATTCCAGTTACACGAGTGCCCTTGAGGCTACGCTCGGCCAGAAGATGATCCCGCAGATCAACTTCGCTGGCGACGTCGGCTATTTCGACGTTGGCAAGAGCGCCGGTTCAACCGGTCGTGTATGGAAGTCCCCGTTCGCGCTCAACGCAGCCGTCTCAAAGTTGGCTGGTAGCCACAGCTTCAAGATAGGTGGCGACTTCCGCGAGATGGGCATCGCTACACCGACCCGGTATCGTCAAGCTGGTAGCTTCAGCTTTGACGAGCGGTTCACGTCGGACGGTTCAGGTACTGGCGGCCACGAGTTTGCTAGCTTCCTCTTGGGTGCACCGCACTCCGGATATGTGGATGCTAACCGTGGCTTGATGGACCTGTATGTCCGCTACTGGGCTGCATACATCCAGGATGACTGGCGTGTAAATTCGCGCTTCACGCTGAACTTCGGCGTGCGCGTGGACCACGAAGACGGCATGCGCGAGAAGCAGAACCGCTTCACCTACCGTCTGAACAAAACAGTCGATAGCCCGCTCAACGACGTCTTGAACAGCAATGGCGTGACGGTTGAAACGGCCTTGGGTCGGACGATTAAGGGTGGCCTTGAGTTCGCAGGCGTTAACGGAGCGCCTGAGCAGCACTCGAACATGGAGGCTCTTCGCGTGTCACCTCGACTCGGAATGACCTACTCCCTCGACGACCGCACGGTCCTACGAGGCGGGTATGGGATGTTCTACGCGCCTTGGAACTTCTCGAACAGTAACCAAGGCCAGGTCGGGTTCACGCGAGCGACTGACTTGACCCAGTCCAGTCCCGGTGCTGAGCTTCCACTCACGGCGCTTGACAACCCGTACCCGAACGGGCTGCAGTCGCCGGTGGGCTCTACGCTAGGCCTGCTGACTGGTGTCGGTGGCGGCATCGCCTACGTGGACGACACCCAGACCTCTGGGCAGGTTCACCAGTACTCGATCGACGTTCAGCGCGAAATCGGCAGCGATATGGCGTTGACAGTCGGTTACACCGGTGCGACTGGACGTGCTATTGGCTATTGCGGGTCGAACAGCTCCTGCAGACCCAATATCAACCAGATTCGACCGGCTGCTGCTAGGGCTGCCTACCCAGGCTCCAATGGATGGGACCCGGACGCGCTGCAAGCCAGCGTGGCCAACCCCTTCTACGGAGCCGCGGGTGCGGGTGAGTTCAAAGACCGTGCGACCATCTCGGCCGGACAGTTGATTAAGGACTTCCCGCAGTACACGAATGTCGAAGTGTTGCAGATGAACTCGGGCGGAAAGCGCCAGTACAACGCATTGGTGTTCAAGCTCGACAAGCGGACCGGCTCCAGTGCTTGGGGCGGCCGTTTGAGCTACACCCTAAGCAGCACGAAAGACAACCAGTGGGGGCAGAGCAGTGGTTATGCCAGCCGAACGGCAACGCCGCAAGACGCCTTCAACATGAATGTTGGTGAGTATGCCACAAGCATCTTCGACTCCCCGCACCGGGTCATCCTGGCTCCGATCATCAGGATCCCAGGTCCGGGCGAAGACATGGGCTTTGCCAACATCCTCTTCGGTGGCTGGACAATGTCCGCGGTTGTCGAACTGGTTAGTGGTGCTCCGCTTAACGCCGTTGCTAGTAGTGGGCAGTCTTCCACCAACTGCGGCGGCGCGTGTGGGCGTCAGCGACCCAACGTTAGTGGATCCGCCAGCAGCTCTGGTTCCGACTCGGCCCGCGTGGCCTCGAAGGGACAAGAGTCCGCTCGCTGGTTCAACGCCTCTGCCTTCACCAACGCTGGCAAGGGTGTCTTGGGATCCGCTCCGCGCACAATCACCGAGGATCGCTATCAGTTCCGGAAGAACATTGACATGGTCATTGCGAAGGATACTGAAATCGGTGCGGGCGCTGTAGCTCAGGTACGATTCGAGCTCCTGAATGTAACGAACACTCCAAAATTCGGGGGAATTAGTTCGAACGCGTATAACAGCTCGAGCTTTGGCCGTGTAACCCAGCAGGTTGGGTTCATGCGGATCTGGCAGCTCAGCTTCCGTCTGACTTACTAGGACGGTAGTCAAACTGCCCGACGAACAACCAAGGGGCGGCCTACGGGCCGCCCCTTTTTTTTCGATTTTTACAGACGTCTTTCCACCGGGTACAGGTAAAGCAGCCCCTCTATGACCTGTGCTCTTGACAGTACAGCGGTTCTCAGCGATGGTGGCTGGAGACGAATTGATGAAGAAAACAATGAGAAGCACTCGGTCTGTGGCGGTCGTGACGACGGGGGTCCTCGTAATCGGCATCCTCTCGTTTTCCCATGCCGTCCCTGCCGCGCAGCAGGTCCAGCAGCTCCTTCACCAACGTCAGGAGCTAGACCAAACCCTGTGGCAGGCTGAGGAACAGGCCCAGCACTACGAGCAGCGGATTGTCCGACTCTGGGACGAACTGCTTCGCAGTAATAACAAATACGAGATTCTGAAACGTTTTCCACTGGCCACTCTAGTAATCGGCGAGGTCGAGAAACACGACTCACTGGCGCATGGCATCACGCGTGCCCGGTTCGGACCAGCCCACCGTGAACTGTCGTCAGCGGCCTGGAAAGCGCGCCTAGACGACTTCGCGAAGCGGGGTTACGTGATTGACCAGACCGAGTGGCACCATAGTCGCTTTGTGCCGGCCGAGGGTCCCCGACCTGCGCAGTCTGAAGTGTCCGCCACCATCCACGCCGCACGCGAAGAGCCGCCGCACCGCGTGATTCTCCAAGCGACGTTGGACATTACATGGTCCCCGCGTGTCGATGCACAGGACCTCCCGATTCCCGACCGGATCGTGGTGTCTCACCTCGATGTACTGGAACGGCAGGCTCAGGCAGCCTTCCGGAAGGTGTTTGAATTCGCGCGGACAGCGACCCGCTTTCCCTTGGAGCCACTTATCGTTTATGACCTCGACGGGGATGGCCTATCGGAAATCATCCTAGGCGGTGCCAACTCAGTTCTGTGGAACCAAGGGGCGGGCCAGTTCGAAGTGGCACCGTTCCTTGACGGGACAGACCATGTCTTCGCCGATGCAGCCATCCTTGCGGACTTTACGAACGACGGCTACGTCGACTTCATCGGTGTCGACATCGCACGCTACCCTCTCTTATTCGAAGGAAACGCTGAAGGACGATTCACAACCACCGGACACCGGATTGTGGATGCCACATTCGAACAGCCCAAGTCGTTTACGGCCGGTGATGTTGATGGCGATGGCGACCTGGACCTCTTTATCGCCAACTACAAGAACGCATACGAGGGTGGCCAGATGCCAACTCCGTATTACGACGCCAATGATGGGCATCCCGCTTACTTACTCCGGAACGATGGCGACGGTAACTTCACTGACATGACGGAGGCAGCTGGACTAACGGCCAAGCGGTTCCGCCGAACCTACAGCAGCTCACTGGTCGACCTCGATGACGATGCCGACCAAGACCTCCTCGTGGTCAGCGACTTCGCTGGCTTCGATATGTACTTGAACGATGGCCGTGGCCGGTTTACCGATGTCAGCGACCAGTTCGGGGAGCATCGGCATCTCTTCGGTATGTCGCACACGTTTGGCGATTATGACCTCGATGGGGCGATGGATTTTTACGTCATCGGGATGAGCTCAACGACCGCGCGGCGCCTGGAAAGCCTCGGCATTGGGCCCTCGGATAAGCCCGAACATAACGCCCTACGTGCGGCAATGGGCTACGGAAATCGCATGTTTCTCCGCCGCGGCGATGGCTACGAACTCGCGCCATTTAACGACCAAGTAGCCCGTAGCGGGTGGTCCTGGGGGACCTCAACCTTTGATTTCGATAACGACGGTGACCGAGACATCTTCGTCGCTAATGGTCATCTCAGTGGTAATAGCACCGCGGATTACTGCACAACCTTCTGGCGCCACGATATTTACACTGATGACTCGCAGGACAACGCCGCACGAGAAAACATGTTTCAGTTCGTGATGTCGCCGTTACAGGAGACCGACATTTCGTGGAACGGCTATGAGCATAAAGTGCTCTGGATGAACGAGGGGGGTGGAACATTTACAAATGTCGCCTACCTCTTCGGTGTAGCGTTTGAGTACGACGGCCGTGCCGTAGTCACCGATGACCTGGACGCCGACGGGAACGTCGACCTATTGGTCGTCGAGTACAAGTCCGGTGGCGGGACAGGCGACAACAACGATTATCGACTCCACGTCTACCAGAATCGTCTGGCCGAGTCAGGTAATTGGATCGGGGTTCGCTTGCGGGATGTCGGTAACGGATTCTCAACGGTCGGCGCGAGGGTAACGCTCGAGAGTAGCACGGGGTTACACGTGGGACGTATCGTGACAGGGGACTCCTACTCTGCTCAACACGCGGCGACTGTTCATTTCGGCCTCGGCCAGCTGACCGCGGTGGAGGCCATTAACGTGCAGTGGGCCAACGGGGCACAGCGCCGGATCGAGCGGCCAGTTATTAACCAATACATCACCGTAACACCCGAACCATCGCCAGAAATCGGGTTCGAGTGAAGAGAGTCACGCTTGTCTGTGAGGAACGTGTCATGACCCATTTCGGAGGACGCTGGCGTCTGGTGGCCACCGCTGTAGGACTTCTCATAACCGCTGCCCTTGTGGCAGCGCAACCTGGTTCTCAGACAGGTTCAACAGCTCCTACCAGTGCCCAGCCATTTCTCGCCGCCCGGGCGCAACTGGATCAAACGGTGTGGGCTCCTGAAGTCCTCGCGCAACACTACGAGCGGCGGTTTGTGCAGTTATGGGACCGCTTGTTGCAGGGAGACGACAAGTATGGCGCCTTGGCGAACTTTCCCTTCTCAACGCTCCGCTTTGGCCTACCGGCTGGTCAGGAGTCGCTCGACTTAGGCATTCGCCGTACGACCTACACCGGTACTGCCAGGAACCTATCACCTGAAGCCTGGGGAACGCTCCTTGGTCGGTTCCAAAGCGAAGGGTATGCCATCGAACAAACAGAATGGCATCACAGCAGCTTTGAGCCGCCGCAAGATGACCGTGCCGCCCGGTCAGAGGTCTCGGCAGTGGTCCACGCCGTTCGCGAGAATCCACCCCAGCGGGTGATCGTGCAGGCGAAGCTTGCGGTAACTTGGTCATCACGGGTTGATGCGCAGGATGTCCCGATTCCTGACGTCATCGAGGTCGCTGACCTCCAGATTCTTGACCGGCAGGCCCCGTCGGCGTTCCGAGAAGTCTTTCAGGTGGCGAGTACAGCCACCCAACGCCCCTTGCAGCCACTTCTCGTCGAGGACCTCGACGGGGACGGACGGTTAGAAATTGTGATGGGGGGACGGAATCGAGTGCTGTGGAACCGCGGCCCAGGACAATTTGAATCAGCACCGTTTCTGAAGGATGACCATGCGATTGCTGACGCGGCGATCCTCGCTGACTTTACTGGGGATGGGCATCTGGATTTCGTGGCCGTCGACACTACGCTGTATCCGTTGCTTTTCGAAGGCGATGCTGGAGGCCAGTTCACCAAGCCCGCACAGCGACTTGCCGACGTCCAGTTCAAACACCCAAAGGTTTTCACGGCCAGCGACATTGACGCTGACGGAGACCTCGACCTCTTCATTGCCAACTACAAGAATTCCTACACAGACGGCCAGATGGCATCACCGTACTACGACGCAAACGACGGCTATCCAGCGTATCTCTTCCGTAACGACGGCAACGGTATTTTTCGTGACATCACCGAGGTAGCAGGACTGGGCACCAAGCGTTTCCGTCGGACCTACAGTAGTTCGTTCGTGGATCTCGACGACGATACCGACATGGACCTGATCGTCGTCAGCGACTTCGCTGGTCTTGACCTTTATTTGAATAATGGCCAAGGGCAGTTCACCGATGTGACCGACACCCTCGGGCGAGACCGACATCTATTCGGCATGTCGCACACGTTCGGCGACTACGACCTCGATGGTAATCTCGACTTCTACGTCACCGGTATGGGGTCAACCACCGCGAGACGTCTCGAGGGCATGGGGCTCGGGCCGGATGATAAGCCAGAACATAACGATTTACGGTCCACGATGGGTTATGGCAACCGAATGTTCGTCCGCCGTGGCGACAAGTTTGGCGTCGCAGCGTTTAACGATCAGATCGCCCAAAGTGGGTGGTCGTGGGGCACTTCATCGTTCGATTTCGACAACGATGGCGATGAGGACATTTTTGTAGCAAACGGCCACATTAGTGGAAAGAGCATTCAGGACTATTGCACGGTCTTTTGGCGCCATGACATCTACACCGATGATTCCCAAGATAATGTCGGCCGAGAAAATATGTTCGATTTCGTGATGTCACCATTACAGGACACCGCGATCTCCTGGAACGGCTATGAGCATAAAGTGCTCTGGATGAATGAGAGAGGTGCGCGCTTCACGAATGTCGCATATCTACTCGGGGTGGCCTTTGAGTATGACGCGCGTGCGGTCGTGACGGATGACCTTGACGGTGATGGCCACGTAGATCTTCTTGTGGTCGAATTCCTGTGGGAAACCGATAACCATACGTTGCACGTGTATCAAAATCGCCTCCCTGAAGCTGGGAACTGGATCGGCGTGCGGCTTCGCGAGGCTGGTCCCGGACTCTCAACAATTGGAACCACAGTCACGCTGCGAACCAAAGCAGGTTCCCAGATGAGACGCTTCGTCACTGGTGATTCATTCTCGGCACAACATTCGTCAACTGCCCACTTCGGGCTTGGCAGTCAAACCGAGGTTGAAGCAATCGAAGTGCGCTGGCCAAACGGTAGGATACGGCGGATTGATCGGCCAGTCATTAACCAGTACCTCACGGTGCAGTCGCCCGTCGGCACACATTGAGACGCGTCACCGGTCTAAGAACCTGCTCAACAAACATTGCGGATAGGTCCTACGGCCAAGCCGGGTTGGTGGTGGCCAAAGCTTGGAGGGAGACATGCGGATTATTCGGTTCCTCGATGGAGCAGGACAGGAGCACTTTGGCGCACAAGTGGACGACGCCACCGCTAAGGTGTTTCGCGGCTCACCGTTCGACGGTGGCACAGTCACGGACCGTACCGAGACCATCGCCAAGCTGCTGGCTCCTTGCTGCCCGCCGGCAATTTTTGCGATCGGACTTAACTACCGGCGGCACGCTGAGGAAGTAAAAGCCGAGATTCCAGAATATCCGGTCATTTTTCTTAAAGCGCCGGGGTCGCTGCAGCATCCTAGTGAACCAATCCGGCTACCTCGGGTTGAGCCGACTGAGGTTGACTACGAAGCAGAGTTAACGGTCGTAATCGGCCGGAAGGCAAAGAACGTGTCCCGGGACGACGCATTAGCCTACGTCTTAGGTTACACGTGTGCTAACGATGTTTCGGGACGGCGCTGGCAAATCCACCGTGGTGGCACTCAGTGGTGTCGTGGGAAAAGTTTCGACACGTTCTGCCCCCTCGGGCCAGCGATTGTCACGAAGGATGAAATTGCTAATCCGAACAGTCTGAGGCTACGGACAACGGTCAACGATGAAGTCCTTCAGGACTGGAACACCGACGACATGATTTTCGATGTCCCTAGCCTGGTGAGCTTCGTCAGTGAGGACACCACATTGCTCCCTGGTACCGTCATCCTCACCGGCACGCCGCATGGAGTTGGATTTACCCGCCGGCCGAAACGCTTTCTCCAAGCAGGCGACCGCGTCACGATCGAGATCGAGAAGATTGGTCGATTGGATAATCCGGTTGAGAAGGAGGCATGAGGGACGTCACCCTCTTCAGATAGTCCTATCGGGCGGCCACACGTCGCAGCAGCACGTCTAGCTGCTCTTGATATTCATCGCGTTTGGCGGGATCGCCACTCTGACCGTAGTAATCGATGAGTTGCTCGTAGGCCGGCACGAAGTACGGATTGTGGTAAAGCGCCGCTTCCCAGTGCGGCACGCCGTCTGCTGGCCGGCCCGATACCGCGTGGAACAATCCAATGTTGAAGTGCGCTTCAGCATTTGTTGGGTTGACCTCAAGCTCACGCTCAAAGTATGGAAGAGCGAGTTCCCTGCGTCCCTGCGTCATCAGCGTGACGCCGAGATTATTGTTTGCCTTGGGTGTCAATGGGTCAATCGCCAAGGCCCTCCGATACTCCGCGGTCGCCTGACCCGGTTGGTCAAGTTCCTCAAGAATCCGCCCGACGTTCACGTGCGCGATGGGCGCATAGGCCGTGTCACGGGTCGCGCTGACCCAGTAGGTCAGTGGATCGCGGAAGGTGGGCACGTGCCGCAAAGTAAGTACGCCGAAGACAATGGTCAGGACCACAAGGACATACCGGGGTCCGGTCCACCGCCATTGATTACCCGCCAGGGAGGTCAATTGGGACAATCCGATCGCCAGTCCCAATAGCGGCACATAGGTCCTATGCTCATACGCCGGCAGGTTGGGGACCACTAACGGTGGCAATAAAAACAGCACAAACCAAGAGAGTACGACCGCCATCCGGCGTGTCGGTAGCCAACGCAAAGTCACGCTGAGAACGCCCACCGCTAGCACACCAAGCCCAAGGGCGCGCGGTTCGACAGATGGCATCACATGGAGGCCCACCGGAAAAACGGCCTTGCCAAAATACACAAGCAGCTGGGGAAGATTGCGCGCGACGGTCATCAACGATTCACCCGGTGTCGCAGAGACTTCGCCACCGGCCAGCGCAAGGTGTCGGACGGCTATCCACACAGTAGCTGCTCCAAAATAGCTCCACGGCAGCCATCGGACCTTTCGGTAAAAGTCCAATCGGTCATACCAAAGCCAAACGACCAACCCATACGCCGGCAGCAGTACTATGCCGGTTTCCTTGGTGAAAAGGGCAAGCCCGAACGTCACAAGATGAAGCCAAAATCCCCATGCCCGCCTATCCCGCACAGCTGCATCCAGCCCTATCAAGGACAGCAAGGCAAAGATGGCGAGTAAAGAATCGTTGCGCCCGACGATCCAGCTGACTGTCTGCACCGTGAGTGGATGCACAGCGAACAGGAGTGCCGCCCCAAAGGCCGCGTAACGACCCGCGCCGAGACGCAGGGCTAACCCAAAGAGAAGTACAACAACAATCGCGTGCAAGATTAGGTTAGTGGTGTGATAGGCCGCCTGGCCTCCACCATTGAACTGTGCGTCGACCATAAACGACAGCACTACCAACGGCCGATAGTAAGTCTCGAGACTGCTTAGTTCACCGTCAACCTCAAAGTAACTCCGTAGAAAGACACGGGGTGCGTTGGACAGTTCTGACAGGAATGCCTGATTGCCAGCAATGAGGTCCGCATCGTCAGCCCGGACAAACCCGAAATCGACGGTCTGCCCGAACAGCAGTAGACACACCAGCACTAACACGCCACTTAGACCTACGAAGACCAAGTTGACGATCTTTACTGGCGCATCTAACGGTTGGGGAGTTCGTTGTCCGTCAGCCACAGGATGTGGTCCTATCTCTCAAAGCCTATCACCGGAGGCGGATTCCGTCTGCTGAGCACACCAGCGAACCGGACGGGAGGAAAAGACCAGAATCGAAAGTCTGGACCTGGATTGTCGTGTGAGTCGAAGACTGACGGTCTCAGAGCATGCCGAGCTGTAACTTGGCCGCGTCCGACATCCGCTCCGGTGTCCAAGCGGGCTCCCACACAACCTCAACGCTTGCGTCGGTTACACCCTCGACGCTTGCGGTTCTTGTTTTCACCTCACCAGGCAAAATCTGCGCGGCTGGGCAATTTGGGGCAGTCAAGGTCATTGTGACCCGCACGTTATGATCCGCGTCCACCACGACGTCATAGATCAACCCTAGCTCATAAATATTCACCGGGATCTCGGGGTCGAACACAGTTGATAACGCTTCAATGATCTTCGGCTTGAACTTGAGTGTCGCCAACGGGTCACCCACGACTTTCTTCGTAGCCTGAGCGGGGACTGGTGCCTCGACCGGTGGAGTGTTCATCGCCGATGGCGCTGAAGCGTCCATTGGTGAGTCTCCATGTATCTTACTGTCTTCATTGGACTTATCTATCAACTGAGAAGGCTGGCGGTCGTCATCCGACTCTAGAATATCCATTGTTACTCCGTCGTGGCGACCTTGTGGTCTGCCTCGATCGCCGCTCGCAAGGTGTGCCACGCCAGCACCGCGCACTTGACGCGGGCCGGGTAGGCTCGCACTCCTGCAAATACCGAGAGTTTCCCCAGCGCGTCGGTGTCGGGCTCCATCTCTGCGTCGGCCGTCACCATTTCTTGAAACCGTGCAGACAGTGTCCGAACTTCAGCGAGTGTCTTACCCTTAACACTCTCAGTCATCAGGGACGCAGACGCTTTTGAGATGGCGCAACCGCTGCCGGTAAAGGCAATCTCGCAGATCACATCGCCCTTCAGACCGAGATGTAAGGTGAGCTTATCGCCGCACAACGGATTATAGCCCTCTGCGCTACGCTCAGGTTCCTTGAGTTGCCCGAAGTTTTTCGGTCGCTTGTTATGGTCAAGTATGACCTCCTGATAGAGATCGCGAAGATCAAACATTACGCAAACACCCGGCGCACCTGTTCGAGCGCTACGACCAACGCGTCGATATCATTGCGCGTGTTGTACATCGCCAGTGAGGCTCGAGCTGTCGCTGGAACGCCAAACCGGTCCATGACCGGCTGAGTACAATGGTGGCCTGTCCGGATAGCCACACCCTCTCGATCAATAATCGTGCCAATATCATGTGGATGTATACCTTCCATTACGAAGGACAAAATGCTGGCCTTCTCCGAAGCGGTTCCGATCAGCTTGAGACCGGGAATCTGCTGGAGCGCGTCCGTCGCGTACGCCAAAAGTTCGCGTTCATGGAGTACTACTTGATCGAACCCAAGCCCGGTCAAATACTCGATGGCCGCACCGAGTCCTATAGCACCAGCGATATGGGGAGTTCCCGCTTCAAACTTGTAGGGGATTTCGTTGTAGGTTGTCTTCTCAAACGTCACCGAACTGACCATATCGCCACCCCCCTGATAGGGTGGCATCTCCTCGAGATGTTCCGCTTTGCCGTAAAGTAACCCAATACCCGTCGGACCGTAGAGCTTATGCCCGGTTGCCACATAGAAATCACAATCCAGAGCCTGTACATCCACAGGAAAGTGATAGGCCGCCTGAGCACCGTCGAGTAACACCGCCGCACCGTGCTGGTGAGCGAGTTCCACAATACGGGAAACAGGATTGATCGTACCTAATGAATTAGACAGGTGTACCGCTGCCACCAACTTTGTACGTGATCCAACCAAGCGTTCGAACTCCTCCCAAATGAGTTCACCGTCGTTGGCGATCGGCACCACGCGAAGAAGTGCGCCAGTTTGCTCGCAGAGCAGCTGCCACGGAACAATGTTCGAGTGATGCTCCATGCCAGTGACGACGACCTCATCGCCCTTCCCAATATGCCGGCGGCCAAAACTCTGCGCAACGAGGTTGATTCCTTCGGTAGCATTCCGTGTAAAGATCATCTCTCGAGCTTGGCGTGCGTTCAGGAACCGCTGAGCCGTGAGACGTGCCGCCTCGTGTGCCTGGGTCGCCGCCTCACTGAGGTAATGAACCCCTCGATGTATGTTCGCGTTGTGCTCTGTGTAATACCGCGTGAGCACATCGAGAACGACCTTGGGTTTCTGAGTAGTTGCTGCATTATCAAGGTAAACAAGACGACGACCTCGAACTTCCCGATCCAAAATTGGAAAATCCTGGCGGACGCGGCCCGCATCGAAACTCGGTGGGGAAGCGGTCGATGCCGAGGCTTGACTCACGCCGTCTCCCCAGTAGCAATGGTGGGCAACCGGTCAAGCAAGATTCGGCCAAGTTCCATTTGAATTGGTTTGTGACGGACTCGGTTCAGGACGTCGGTGGCAAAAGCCTGAATCAGGATTCGCCGAGCCTCCTCACGTCCCAGACCACGTGCTCTTAGGTAGAACAGTGCGTCTTCATCCAATTGACCGACCGTCGCCCCGTGGGCACATTTCACGTCATCTGCAAAAATTTCGAGTTGCGGCTTAGTATTCACTTGCGCCCGCTCTGAGAGGAGCAGCGCCTTGTTCGACTGCTTCGCGTCAGTCTTTTGGGCATCCAGCCGAACGATAATCTTTCCATTGAAGACCGCCCTACCGTCACCATCCAGAATCCCTTTGTAGAGCTCGTGACTGGCACAGTGCGGTGAAGCGTGATCAATCGTGGTGTGGTTGTCGATGTGCTGTTTCCCTCCGGCTAGGTAGAGACCGTTCAACGTGCACTCCGCACCCTCGCCATCCAGCACGACACCAATATCGTTCCGCACCAACGCCCCACCTAGCGTGATCGAATTCGATGTCACCATTGCATTCCGCGCAAGGCGCGCCTGCATGCCAGCCACATGATAGGACTGGAGACTTTCGCGCAGTATCTTGCAGTGATGAACGACGCTGCCAGCGCCAGCATCAATCTGGGTTACGGCGTTGGTGAAATATCCCGCATCGCGTAGACCCGCGTAGCTCTCAATAACACTAACCTGACTGTTCTCACCCACGAGCAAGAGCACTCGTGGATGTGTTACCACCGCTTCTCCGGATGCAGTTGAAATAAATATTACGTGTACGGGGTCGCGCAGAACGACGCCGTCGTCTATTCTAATGACTGCACCATCCTGCAGAAACGCTGTGTTGAGCGCGAAAAACGGCTGCCCGCCGTCCGTCCCCAAGCTGACCAGGCATGGCTCCTCTGCATCCAATCCAGTCGCCAATGCGTCACCGAGACATTGAACTGCCACGCCAGGTGGAAGTGCGCCGGTTTCCGAGAGTGACACTGAAAGCCGGCCGTTGATAAATACCAGCAGAGCCCCCGACAACTCCGGAATCAGAAAGCGTATGATCTGGTCAGCGGTAACTTCAGCGAGGGCTCCTAATGCGTAGGGGCGATTGGCGATCGGCGCAACACTGGTAAACCTCCAGTCCTCCATACGCGTCGTTGGAAATCCAAGACGACCAAAGTGCTCCATAGCCTTTTGCCGAAGCGACTTCAGAGGGGCCGAGACACCCTCCTTGTCCCCGCCATCCTGTAGGCGGTCGAAGTCCGCTTGGTAGCCCTCGTACACCGCGGAGACTTCCATGGTGGACGTAGCGCTCACGCCCTGACCTCCTCGGCAGCAGAGTCGATCCACCCATAGCCCTTCTCCTCAAGCTCCAGCGCAAGCGCCTTACCTCCCGATTTCACAATCCGGCCTCCCGAGAGCACGTGCACAAAATCAGGAACTATGTAATTAAGCATGCGCTGGTAGTGGGTGACGACGACCGTCGAGCGATCCGAGCTTCGCAGCGCATTTACGCCGTTCGCTACGATCTTCAACGCATCAATGTCGAGTCCCGAGTCGGTTTCATCAAGAATGGCGAGCTTCGGCTCGAGCACCGCCATTTGGAAAATTTCGTTGCGCTTTTTCTCGCCCCCCGAAAACCCATCGTTCACGGGTCGGTTGAGGAGCTCCGGGCTCATCTCAAGCACAGCAAGCTGCTTTTTCACTAAGGTCATGAACTCTATTGCGTCGAGTTCGGATTCTCCACGATGCTTTCGCACTTCGTTAAGCGCTGCCTTGAGAAGATAAGCATTATTGACACCGGCAATCTCAACCGGGTACTGGAAAGCCAGAAAGACCCCAGCGCGTGCACGTTCCTCGGGTTCCATGTCTAGCAGATTCTCGTTTTGGTACCGCGCTGTCCCACTCGTCACGTCGTACTCAGTTCGTCCTGCTAAAATCCCCGCCAGCGTGCTCTTGCCAGAGCCGTTGGGCCCCATGATCGCGTGCACCTCTCCCGCATTCACCGACAAGTCAATACCTCGCAAGATCTCCTTACCACCTACACTGGCGTGTAGTCCCGTAATCTCCAACATCGCGTTGCCTCTATGACTCTGTAGAAATGATATGTCCGGATAAAAGAATGGGTTCTCTTAGCGGGAAAGGACTTGACCATCCGAAGTCCGCTTCGGAGCACCAACGGGCCACTTCGGCGACCTAGCCGACGCTACCCTCCAGACTCACCCCAAGCAGCTTCTGCGCTTCCACTGCAAACTCCATGGGAAGCTTTCTAAAGACATCCTTACAGAACCCACTAACGATCATATTCACCGCGTCCTCCGTCGACAGCCCTCGTTGTCGGCAGTAGAAAATCTGGTCTTCCCCGATTTTTGACGTGGATGCCTCGTGCTCGACCTGCGATGAAGTGTTGCGCACTTCAAAATACGGAAACGTGTGCGCACCGCAGCGGTCACCGATCAATAGCGAGTCACATTGCGAATAGTTTCGCGCGTCGGTAGCACCTTTGCCAATCCGGACAAGCCCTCGGTAAGTGTTCTGGCCGTGCCCCGCGGAAATGCCTTTCGAGATGATCGTGCTCCGGGTGTTGCGACCAAGGTGCACCATTTTTGTACCGGTATCAGCCTGCTGCCGATTGGTCGTAACGGCAACCGAATAGAATTCACCGACCGAATTGTCGCCCTGGAGGATACAGCCGGGGTACTTCCAGGTGATGGCCGAACCGGTCTCCACCTGCGTCCATGTAATCTTCGAATTATGCCCGGCCGCTGTCCCACGTTTAGTGACGAAGTTGTAAATCCCGCCCTTTCCATCCTTATCACCCGGATACCAGTTTTGGACCGTTGAGTACTTGATCGCGGCGTCGTCGAGCGCCACAAGCTCCACAACAGCAGCGTGTAACTGGTTTTCGTCACGCATCGGTGCTGTGCACCCCTCAAGGTAACTTACCGAAGCACCTTCATCAGCAACAATCAGCGTTCGTTCAAACTGTCCTGTCGATGCGGCGTTGATCCGGAAGTAGGTCGACAGTTCCATTGGACACTTGACCCCCTTTGGAATGTAGGCAAAGGAGCCGTCGCTAAACACCGCCGAGTTCAGTGCCGAAAAAAAGTTGTCGGAGTGCGGCACGACTGTACCCAGGTACTTACGCACCAACTCGGGATGATCGCGAACCGCCTCAGAAAACGAGCAAAAGATGACACCGAGCTCGCCCAATTTCTCACGAAATGTCGTGGCAACAGAAACGCTGTCAAAAACTGCATCCACAGCAACACCAGACAATAATTTCTGTTCCTCAAGCGGAATCCCAAGTTTTTCGAACGTGCTTCGGATTTCCGGATCCACCTCGTCCATGCTCTTGAGCGATGGCTTCTTTTTTGGGGCCGAATAGTAGCTAATCGCCTGGTAGTCGATTGGGTCGTAATGGACGTTTGGCCAAAATGGTTCAACCATCGTTGTCCAGAGACGATAGGCCTTGAGCCGCCACTCGAGAAGCCATTCGGGCTCTTCTTTCTTAGCCGAAATTAGCCGAACGACGTCCTCGCTGAGTCCCTTTGGAATAGTGTCGGCCTCAACGTCAGTCACGAAGCCGTATTTGTAGTCCTGGCTCGTGAGTTGTTCAATCGCCTTCGTCGCTGTGCTCATCTGGTCTACTGCCGCTCAAGAAAATCGTCACAAGATAGGCCACTGGTCGGCCATATCTCGCACAAACCGCTCAATAAAAAAGCCCGACCATTTTAGTCGTATATAGATTTATACCACGGGGTCATGCTCTTGCCAACCCTTCTCAAGCAGGACTTTAGGGCTCCTGAATCAGAAAGTCTTTGGTCTCATTGAAGGGAAGGCGTGGTCAGCCAAAGCCAGGACGGGACTGATCCTTTTGGGTTCTGCAAGGACTTCTCTGGGAGCAAAATGGATGACCTAGGCCACTGTGCGCTCATGAGCTGGGAAGAGGGTGCTAATAGCCATGCCGACTACAAAGACCGCGGTGGCTCCAACAACATTTAGCCACAGAAACGAGATACTGCTGGTCACTGCAACGTAGGTTACCGTGACCATTCCACCAACCAACCCCCAAACCGCTCCGAGCGATGTCGCCCGCCGCGTGCCCACGGCAAGGATGAACACGCCCAGTAACGAGCCATAAAAGAAGGACCCGAATCGATTTACCACCTCGATAAGTGACCCAAGGTTTGCGGCATACACCGCCACGAGGGAAGCAAAAAGTCCCCAGAAGCCAGTGACTGTTTTCGATACGCGGAGGTAGTGCTGGTCAGACGCGTCGGTGCGAATGTGACGACGATACATATCGATTACGGTCGCGGTCGATAGTGAATTTAGCTCGGCAGCAATGCTTGACATGGCTGCAGCAAAGATAGCGGCGACGATCAACCCAACCAGGCCGATCGGTAATTCGGTCGTCACAAAGGTTGGGAAAACATAGTTCACGTCATTGTAGGAAGCATCGTCTGTGACTTCCTTCACCAGTGATACGGCCCGCCCACGAATCGTAGTCAAGCTCCGCTGATGTTCAACAAAGGCAGCCTGGGCCACTCTCGTCGCAGCGGGGTTACCCGTCCGGCGGGCCGTTACCGCATCACGGACCGCAGCCCTCCGCACATCGAGCACGTTCTGAAACTCCGTGTCGAGCGCCGTCCACTCCGCCGCTCGTGAACTTGCTTGCATCTCCGCTTCGTGTACCGGATTAAAAAGCATTGGTGGAGCTTGGAACAGATAGAACGTAAACACGAGTACGCCGGTTAGCAGGATCAGCGCTTGGAGCGGGATCTTCACGAAGGCGCTCATCAGGAGCGAGCGTCGTCCTGCGTTGACTGACTCGGCGGTCAAATAGCGTTGCACCTGACTCTGATCACATCCGAAGTAGCCAAGCATTAAGAAAAGCCCGCCGATCAATCCTGACCAGAACGTATAGGTCTCGTTCAGGTCGAACTGAAAATCGATTGTAGTAAGTCGACCCGTCGCACCCGCAATGTGTAGGGCCTCGCCGAGGCCAACATCTTCTGGTAGTCCCAAAACGAGTGCGAACACCACCGCCGCCAAGCCCGCCACAATAACGACCATCTGTTTCACGTCGGTCCAAGTGACCGCTTGCACGCCACCAAACATCGTATAAAGTGTCGTCGGCAACCCGATTGCAATAATCGTCAAGGTGAGGTTGAACCCCAGCACAATCGATAGGATCACTGCCGGCGCCGCGATAATTACACCAGCCTGCAGCCCCCGCGACATTAGGAAAAGTAAGCTCGCGAGCGTCCTAGTACGCACGTCGAAGCGACGTTCGAGGTACTCGTAGGCCGTATAAACTTTGGCTCGATAGAAAAACGGCACGAGCGTGAGTGACAAGATGATCATCGCTACCGGTAGGCCGAAGTAGAACTGCACGAAGCGCATGCCGTCGGCGTAGCCTTGACCCGTCGTCCCGACGAGTGTGATCGCGCTCATTTGGGTTGCCATGACGGTGAGGCCCACAGCCCACCACGGTAGGGAGCGGTTAGCTAGAAAGTAGCCCTCAACCGCTGAGGAGGTTTTAGTCCGCTTCAGGCCGTCGTAGACCACCCAGATTAGGTATGCCGCAACGATGAACCAGTCGACTAAATGCATGGGTTTGTCGATGAACCGCGATCAGCTCGCGAAATACCAGCTGAAACCCCACAAGGCCAGTAAGACCAACGCCTCGACGACTAACACCGCCATGTAAGTGCGCGTCATTGGTCGTGCTGAGTTAGCCGCAGTCAGTAACCCATCCGTGTGGGTTGGGGAGGGAAAGTTGCTCATAGGACCCTACTCCGGTCACGCACCGTATTCAGCCAGTGTCACCAGATGCGCGCATTAATTCAGTACTGGAACACAAAAACAACTGTTTCGCACCCACTGCAAAAGCCTAAGTTGCATATTCCGGTGCGAACGGCAGGAAGCAGTATACCCTTGCCTCATCGTGGTCACTGCCCCTTACACACAGTCGGAAAACTGGGAAAATTTATATTACTTTGCAGGGCGTTATCCTACGTAGTAGGTGGGCCAAGAAGAGGCCGGTGACACTCATGACGGAGAACCACTCCCGACAGCACCTTCTGGCCAGCACGGCTATCTTAGGGTTAGTCGTTGCTCTAGGTTGGCAATTCGGCGGATATTTTCCGGCTTTTGTGGCTTGGGTCGAAAGTGGGGGTGTATGGGGGCCGATTGTATTCGTCGTCGCGTATGCCATCGCAACGGTCGCTTTTATCCCCGGCTCGCTATTGACCCTCGCAGCGGGTGCCATCTTTGGTCTCGTCAATGGCACGGTGCTCGTATTGGTCGGCGCCACAATTGGTTCAGCTAGCGCTTTTCTGTTTTCCCGGCACGTCGCTAGGGCGGCAATCGAACGACGGTTAGCACGCTATCCTCGTTGCGTCGAGTTAGACAGCATCGTGGGAGACGAGGGTTTCAAGATTGTTCTCTTACTCCGGCTGTCCCTAATATTCCCCTTCAACCTGCTCAACTACGCCCTAGGTCTGACCCGCGTCCGTTTCCGGGACTACGTTCTGGCGTCCGTGGGTATGCTCCCTGGCACCCTCCTTTATACCTACTACGGGAAACTTGCTGGCGACGTGGCCATGCTAGCTGGCGACGGCCCGGCCGAAGGAACGACTTATTACTACTTAGTCCTGGTGCTAGGACTGGCCGCAATGATCCTTTTAACCAGACTAATTACACGCATCGCTTCCCGGGCCCTCCACCTAGGCACGGGCAAGTAGGTATCGTTTCTACTGACTATTCGTAGACCCGACCATTTCTGTCCTTGCGCCCCCCCCTCGCCTCCATATAGAATTCCGTGCTTGATGGCCTGCGGGCCGAATCGGCCGGCTAACAACCAGCCTCTACTCGCGATCACGACCCAGGACGCCGCACGACACAGAAAGGAAGCACGACGTTGGACAACGTGACGACAGCCGGGCACGCGCACACGGAACATGAGCACGAACTAGGTTTCTGGCAGAAATACTTCTTCTCCCAGGACCATAAGGTGATCGGCATCCAATACGCCTTCACCGCGCTTCTGTTTATGAGTCTCGGCTTCACGCTGATGATAATTATGCGCTGGCAACTCGCCTTCCCCGGCCAGCCCATCCCCTACATTGGCGGTTGGTTTGGTGACGCCAACGCGCCGGGCGGCATCATGCTGCCTGAGTTCTACAACCAACTGGGTGCGATGCACGGCACGATTATGGTCTTTCTTGGCGTCGTGCCGCTGGCAGTCGGCGGGTTCGGAAATTACGTAGTGCCGCTCCAAATTGGCGCGCCCGACATGGCGTTTCCTCGCCTGAACATGGCGAGCTACTGGGTGTACTTCCTCGGTGGCGTGGTGATGTTGGTGAGCTTCTTCGTGCCTGGGGGCGCTGCCAACTCAGGCTGGACGGCTTATGTCCCGTTGGCTGTGATCGCGACCCAAGGCCAGACGTGGTGGTTGTTCGGAATGGCATGCCTGATCACCTCGTCACTGCTTGGCGCGATCAACTTCATCGTCACAATCGTGCAGCTACGCGCGCCCGGCCTCACGTGGATGCGGCTGCCAATCTTTGTATGGGCCCAGCTCGTGACAGCCTTTCTGCTGTTGCTCGCTTTCCCGCCACTCGAAGCAGCCGCATTCCTACAACTCATGGACCGGCTCGCCGGTACAAGCTTCTTCCTGTCGAGCGGGCTGGTGGTGAGCGGTCAGGTTCTCGAGGTTAGTGGCGGCGGTAGCGCCTTGTTGTGGCAGCACCTTTTCTGGTTCCTGGGGCACCCGGAGGTGTATGTCCTGATTCTTCCGGCGATGGGCACCGTGGCCGAAATCCTCGCCAACAACACGCGGAAGCCGCTTTGGGGCTACCGGGCGATGGTCTATTCGATGATCTTCCTCGGCTTCATGTCGTTTATCGTCTGGGCACACCACATGTGGCTCACCGGCATGGGCACGTCCATCAGTACGTTCTTCCAGACAACGACGATGATCATCTCCATTCCGTCGGTGGTCATTTTATCGGCACTGGCCGTTTCACTGTATGGAGGCTCGATCCGGTTCACAACGCCGATGCTATTTGCGCTGGCGTTTTTGCCGATGTTCGGCATCGGGGGGCTGACCGGGCTACCGCTGGGCCTCGCCGCGTCAGACATCCATCTGCACGACACCCTCTATGTCGTCGGACACTTCCACTACGTCGTGGCACCCGGCACCATCTTCGCGTTGTTTGCGGGCATCTATCACTGGTACCCAAAGGTCACCGGCCGAAAAATGAACGACCTGCTCGGGAAAATCCACTTCTGGGGCTCACTCATCTTCATGAATGGCATCTTTTGGCCGATGCTCATCCAGGGATTGGCAGGGATGAATCGACGAATGTACGACGGCGGCATTGGGTATCAGCACGTGCAAGATGTCTTGCATTGGAACAATCTGATGTCATTCTCCGCCTGGGGACTCGCGCTTTTCCAGGTCTTCTTCATCATTAACTTCTTCAGAAGCATTCGGAACGGGGAGAAGACGAACGACAACCCGTGGAAGGCGACCACCCTTGAGTGGCAGACCCCAACACCGCCGCCACACGGCAATTTCCTTTCACCGCCCGAAGTGCACCGCGGGCCGTACGAGTACAGTGTGCCCGGCGCAGTAACCGACTTCACGCCGCAGGGCCAACGCTCGCAGCCAGGGGAGTAGACATCGCGATGGAGATTCCGTATACCGTCGACACCCGGGCCGATACCGGGCTGAATAACGTTAAGCTTGGTATCTGGCTGTTCTTGGCGTCTGAGGTCATGCTCTTCGGCGGCCTCTTCTCGTCCTACGTCCTCCTGCGAGTCGGTGCGGAACCTGGAACGTGGCCTCAAGGGGCGGAGATCCTGAGCGTCCCGCTCGCGACCTTCAACACTGTTGTGCTGATCAGTTCGTCGATGACGATGGTCATGGCGTGGGCGTCGCTTAAGTTGCGGGACCTGTTTAAATACAGGCTATACATGGGCGCCACCGTTGCTCTCGCGCTCATCTTCCTAATCGTTAAGGTGTTCGAATACGCCGACAAGTTCTCGCATCAGTTGTATCCGTCTGAAAGCACCTTCTTGGGCATCTATTTCTTAATCACCGGCCTGCACGGTCTGCACATCGTGGGTGGAGTTGTCGTCAATAGCTATTTCCTGCTGCCAGGCGTTAAGATGTGGCACACGGCACCGGAGCGCTTCACGAACCGGATTGAGGCGGCCGGACTCTACTGGCATTTCGTTGACCTGGTGTGGATCTTCCTGTTTCCGGTGCTCTACCTGCTGTAATGGACTGGTTGGGTTGCGCCTGACGCCTGGACGCTGACGAAGAGGAAACGAATGAGCATGGATTCCGCTGAAGACATCAAGAAGCACGTCACGGTCTACATCATGGTATTCGTCGCCTTAATGGTCCTGACGGTCATCACGGTCAGCGTCGCCTCCCTCTCCTTGGCAATTCCGCTGGCGTTTGCTCTAGCACTCGTCATCGCCACGGTTAAGGGGTCGCTGGTGGCGAGTTGCTTCATGCACCTGGTGTCTGAGAAGTCGCCGATCTACTGGACGTTGATGTTGACGGCAGTCTTCTTCGTCGCGCTGATGTTCCTGCCGTTGCTGACGATGCTAGACGGCATCGCCCGATAGGGGGTGTTGATGTCCCTGAGAGCTGTTCACATTCTGTTCATCGTCGCCTCGATTGTGCTGGCACTCTTCATGGGCGGCTGGGGCATTGTGATGTTCCGGTCGCCGCTGGGGTCGGGCGGGCACTTGACGACAGGAGTGGTCTCGTGTCTTGTCGCGGCGGTCTTGAGCATCTACGCCGTCGGCTTCGTCCGCAAGACGCGGCGAACCGGCATCGAGTGACGGACGTGATGATGCAAAAGGTAAAACGCTCGGCGATGCGCACGCGCGCCTGTCACGTACTGACTGTGTTCGCCGCGGTGCTCTTGGTAGCTGACAATTCGTCGGCTTGGGCTTGCGCGGTGTGTTTCGGCGCCGTTGATTCCCCCATGACGCAGGGAATGAGCATGGCGATTCTCTTCATGCTCGGGATTCTTGCCTGCGTAGCGACAGGATTCGTGATGTTCTTCGTGCGCTTGTTTAAACTGTCACGCACGAGTGTGGGCCGCGACATCCTGGCGCCGCGATCAGTCCGCTCGGAAGGGAGTTATTAGATGGGAGAGCTACTGGGGTTGATGGGAGAGCTACTGGGGTTGCCGGTGCAAGCGTCGGCGCACGCTGGTGAGATCGATCGGCTTATCGAGGAACTGCACTGGCTTATGGGCACCATCTTCGTTGGGTGGGGTGCTTTCTTTCTCTACACCCTGGTTCGTTTTCGGCAGTCCCGGAATCCGAAGGGCGACTACGTAGGCGTGAAGAGCCACACAGCGGCTTATGTTGTAATCGCGGTCGCAGTCCTTGAAGCGGTGACGCTCATCGGTTTCGCGATCCCGGCCTGGGCGAACCGCGTGAACGAATTCCCGCCAGGGGGGGAGTCGACCGTCGTGCGTGTGGTGGCCAAGCAATACGAGTGGCATATCCATTACCCGGGACCTGACGGTCTGTTCGGCCGTAGCGCGATCGACCTGATTACGCCGACCAACGCCATTGGGTTGGACCGTAGTGACCCATCGGCGGTGGATGATCTCGTAACGATTAACCAGCTCAACCTGCCGGTCGATACCCCTGCACTCGTACACCTCTCCACGCAGGACGTCATCCACAGTTTCGGAATTTCGTCCATGCGGGTAAAACAGGACGCAATCCCTGGCCAAGAGATCCCCGTCTGGTTCGAACCGACCATGACCGGTGACTTCGAAATCAACTGCTCCGAGTTGTGCGGGCTAGGGCACTACCGGATGCGTGGATTCGTCAAGATTCAGACCCAAACTGAATTCCAAGCCTGGTTCCAAGAGGAAATGGCGTTTCAGGGCGCAAACTAGAACCTAGCAGTCCGAGACAGAAAAGTTGCGGCACACATTCCACTGTCTATAGTTGCCAGTTGCGTGGCGCAACGCGCGAAGAAGCATTGAGGCCTTTACAACAAAGCTTTGGCGTTTACTCGTGGCTCCACGCTAGCTCGGAATGCCCAACTCAATGCGAAAATCGTAGCTTCGCAGCACCAACTCGCCGACCCGATCTAGCGGCGTTTCTGCGCGAACGGCCACGGCGACCCAACCTGTGCGGGCAAGACGGGTGGATTTGTGCGGTCTGACATAAGACAGACGAAGGACCTCATCCGCCACAAATTCAGGCAGCTTCATCTCGAGTAAGATGATGCGCGGCTTCCGAGTAAGAACGAAAGCTATGCGATCGTTGTATCTGTAGGTAAGTCCGCGGCGCTGCGGCTTTTCACGAATCCCAGGAAAATCGCGTAGTAACTCTTGCAACTGTTCGAATCGCGCAGCCAGCGCCGACTGGTATGGCGTGACCGTTTTCTGTGGTTGCCCGATTTCTGGCTTCATCAGACCAGCTACTCTCCCACGGCGTTCGGGAATCAGAGTTCCAGCCAGCGTAAGCGTAGTGAGTTGGCAATCACTGAGAGCGAACTAAGTGTCATAGCCGCACCGGCCCAAATAGGACTGATGAGTAGTCCCGTGAACGGATACAGAATACCGGCGGCCACGGGCACACCCACGGCGTTGTAAACAAAGGCCAGAAACAGGTTCTGGCGAATGTTACGGAGGGTCCCTCGGCTGAGTCGCCGCGCACGTGCAATCGCTCGGAGGTCACCTTTTACAAGTGTGATCCCAGCCGATTCCATGGCCACATCAGTACCAGTGCCCATCGCAATCCCAACCGTAGCCTCGGCAAGTGCCGGAGCGTCGTTAATGCCGTCGCCGGCCATTGCAACCGTGTGACCATCTGATTGCAGTTCGGCGATGATTTGCCGTTTCGCATCTGGGAGAACACCGGCCCTGAACTCCTTGATGCCCAAAGTAGCAGCAACTGCCTGCGCGGTTAGTGCATTGTCGCCAGTAACCATGACCAACCGAAGGCCATCTTGGCGTAACAGTTCAAGGGCTTCCGGAGTCGACGATTTCACTGGGTCGGTAACACTAAGAAGGCCTACAGCATGACCATTGACCGCTAGGAACATGACCGTTTGACCATTACGCCGAACAGCAGCAGCACGGGCAGACAGCAACCCGATGTCGATCACGCGTTCGGCTAGTAATTCCCGGGTTCCAAGGGCGACTTGTTGACCATTAATTGATCCAGTTACCCCACACCCTGGCACAGCCTGAAAATCAATCGCTGTGGGTAACGATAAGCCATCCATACGTGCCCGCGCCAACACCGCTGAGGCCAAGGGATGCTCACTGGCCTGTTCCAGTGCAGCCGAAAGCCGAACAACCTCAATTTCTGTAAAACCGTTGATTGCATAAACGTCGACAACCTTCGGCCGCCCCTCGGTTAGCGTGCCGGTTTTGTCCACCACTAATGTGTCAACGCGTTCCAGCGCCTCGAGTGCTTCAGCGTTCTTGATAAGAACACCTGCGCTCGCGCCGCGCCCGGTACCCACCATGATCGCCATCGGGGTAGCCAAGCCGAGCGCGCACGGGCACGCGATGATAAGGACGGCGACTGCGCTAACTAGAGCCAGCGCAAAACGAGGTTCTGGCCCCCAGAGTCCCCAGCCGATGAATGCTGCAATTGATACCCCTACCACGCTTGGCACGAAGTACGTAGCCAAGCGGTCCGCAACCCGCTGTATCGGTGCTCGGCTACGCTGAGCGTCGGTCACTGTTCGCACTATCTGTGCTAAAAGCGTGTCACTACCAACTCGTTCCGCGAGCATCGTAAGCGCGCCCGTGCCGTTGATCGTGGCACCGATAAGTAAAGCCTTCGCCGACTTCTCTATTGGAATCGATTCCCCGGTAACCATTGACTCGTCAACGGCGCTCGTCCCATCGACGACCACTCCGTCAACCGGAATCCTCTCACCCGGACGAATCCGTAATAGATCGCCGACCCGCACTGATGAAAGTGGAATGTCTTTCTCACTCCCATCGCGGATCACACGCGCGGTCTTCGGTGTCAGACCGAGTAGTGCACGAATCGCAGCCCCCGTCTGACTGCGTGCCCGCCCCTCAAGCATTTGCCCCAACAAGACGAGCACGGTGATCGCCACCGCTGTATCGAAGTATGGCTCAACACCGGCTTCGCCATGGAATCCATTGGGAAACCACTCCGGCACTACTGTTGCAACAAGGCTATAGAGGTAGGACGACCCGACGCCGAGCGCGATCAGCGTGAACATGTTTGGGCTGACGTTCACAATCGACATCCATGCTCGCTGGTAAAACGGCCAGCCAGCCCAAAGTACAACGGGTGATGCAAGTATCAATTGCAGCCAGTTGTTCATCCGGCTACCGGTAACACCCGACACGCTCAGGTTGAACACCATCTCACCCATGGCTAGTAACAACACCGGCAATCCGAGTGCAACGCCCAACCAAAAACGCCGAGTAATATTGATAGCCTCAGGGTCTGGTGGCGCTTCGACCGTAACAACTAGGGGTTCTAGTGCCATGCCGCATCGCGGACAGGCCCCTGGCCGGTCCTCAGACACCTCAGGGTCCATTGGACAAATGTAGCTACCCGCCGCGGAAACGGCCTCCACTTCCGACTGTTCCCCTAGCGGCTTTAGGTACTGTTCTGGGTCAGAAAGAAACTTATCGCGACAATGGCCGCAGCAGAACCCATAGCGGCTTCCGGCGTACTCAGCAATGTGGGGTGTGGCCGCTAAGTCGACTGACATCCCACAAACAGGATCATGTCCATTCATTGGCATTTCTCACGCACTGGGTCCATCATACTCTGCGGCCGCATCACCTTGCGTGGTTTCCAAGGGCGCCCTGCTCGTGCATCTGCTCACAGGGATGTGTACGATATACATGGGTGAAAGTTGAAAGCAGTTCTCCGCCGTCTATTCGCGCGCAGCCTCGCTAGGCTAGACCTACACGAAGTCCTACACCGACGGGTCGGTCTAACAGGACCGTTCTTGACCGTGGACGATGATGCAATCGATCTCCGCCAAGTCGAACGCATCATCGTGATCGCGATCGGCAAGGCGGCGTCGTCGATGACCGCATCGGTCGCGAAACTCCTAGCTCCGCGAACGTTCGACGGCATCGTCGTCACTACGAACGCGCCTGAAACACCGATTCCTGGCTGTGAGTGGTACATCGGAGGGCATCCGCTACCTAATACGCGCAGCTTTGACGCGGGCGCTGCAGTGATAAATTGCCTCAAGCAGGTAGGCCCTAGGGACCTAGTCATTTATCTGCTTTCAGGAGGAGGCTCCGCGCTCTTCGAACAGCCGATTGACGGGCTCAACTTAGAGGACACTAGAGCGTTGAACAAGTTACTGGTAACCGCTGGACCCGCGATCGCTGACGTCAACGTTATCCGGAAACACGTATCGCGTGTCAAAGGTGGGCAACTGACCGCACTCGCTGGACAGGCACAACAACTGACGTTCTACGTTTCCGACGTGCCCGACAACGACCCCTCACTAATCGCCTCTGGGCCGACTATGCCAGACCCATCAACTGTAGCTGACTGCCACGCAATTCTGAAAAACACGAAGTTATTCGATCAGATGCCGATCGCCGTGAGGAAACTCTTCGAAAATAACCAAGTCCCTGAAACACCGAAGCCGGGATCGCCAGAATTCTCGACAAGCCGATGGTACCGCCTGTTAGGCTCAACCGAAGCGGTAAAGACGCTGGCGGATGAAACGCGGGCCCTCGGGTGGCAAGTAATGATTGATGTTGCAGTGCGTGATAACTGGCCACTTGAGCGCACTGTTGAGCATTTGCTCACGGCGGTCGACCACGTTCGCCAAGCGCACCCACTAAGTCCAGTGGCCATTGTCAACGGAGGTGAGTTTTCTTGCCCGGTCACAAACCCGCTTGGTCTCGGTGGTCGGAATCAGGCGTTTGTTCTGGCTTGCGTACCGCGGATTGCTGGACGGTCGATAGCGGTGCTAAGTGCTGGCACTGATGGAATCGATGGCTCATCCCCAGCTGCAGGTGCCGTTGCTGACGGCGGGTCGCTCTCCCGTGCAGAGAGCACTGGACTCCACCACAACACCTATCTCCGTCGTGCTGACTCCCACCAGTTCTTCGAACAGCTCGGGGACACGATCACCACTGGACCAACTGGCCACAACGTCCGTGATCTCAGGCTGCTTGTCGCTTGGTAGAGTAATTCCACGATCCCGTGCGTTACTTGAATAGATCATCAAAGGCCTGCTTGGCGCTCGATGGACCCCTCTTGGAATGGGTCTGGCGCTCCACAGTCACTCGTGGTTCATAGTAGGTACAGTTGTTCAGGCCATCCTTTGGAGTAATACGGGCTGTCACCGGCTGTGAACATTCAAAGCGACTACTGGGGTCGAACCAAGCACATTGTGCACAAGTGTGCAGTGCTGACCCACACCGAGAACAAGTCGCGCCATCACCAATCGGCTGGTCCAGTAGACCTCCGCATTTCGCGCAGCGGATTACATCGTGAAATCCGGGCATGTTCGGCGCCTTTGGTCTCACCGGAAGTTGGCCGCGAGCCTCCCCGGACTTCGGCTTGGAACCAGAACGTTTAGACCGCGATGGAGATGGTTCGTCGTCTTGGTAGCCGCGTTGCTTATACTTGCGGTCGCTCATCGTCCACCCTTCCTGTTGTCACGGTGAAGCTGTAACACTGATGGGGAAACTAGCTGCAATCTCTATCATCCCGCATCATCGTTTCATTTTTCATGCAACTCAAGTGAGAAATGCCTACGAATTTCTTGATGGTTCTGTCGTGTTTCTGATGTCCCTGGGGTGTAATCTCCGACCAATCCATGACCCGAGGCCTTACGCTAGTCGCCAAAGACGGGATATGATGTCCTGAGTCATTCAATGCCCGTACGGGCTGAGGTGCCCATGATTCCTAGAATGCCGATCGTCGTCGCAGGGGTGTTGCTCTTTTTGGTAGTGCCATTCTTCGCCGGCTTCTACACCGATTGGATTTGGTTTCAGCAGGTCGGTTTCGACCAACTGTTCATTCGCACACTGAGCTCAAAGTTAATCCTCGGTGGTGCTGTCTTTGCAATAGCCTTTAGCGTGCTGCTCGGCGGACTGAGATATGCGCTACGGGACATGACTAAGCCCTACCTGACGCTCGGGGGTGGGCCAGAGGTGCAACCGCTAATCATCGACCGGAAAGGGCTCCAGTTGATCGCGGCCGGAGTGTCCGGGCTCGCCGCGCTGTTCATGGGAGTTTTTGCATCCAGTCAATGGATGGTTTGGCTTCAGTATCAGCACGCCACGCCTTTCGGTGAGGTGGACCCACTGCTCGGCCGGGACATCGCTTTCTATGTGTTCCAACTGCCGTTTCTCGACTTTATTCGGAATCTGCTTGTCAGCGTTGTCGTTCTGAGTCTCGCCAGCGCCACGGCGGCATACATTTTGTCAGGTGCGGTCGGTTTTGAGCCACAAGCTGGTCTCAAGATCAGTCGGGGGGCGCGTCAGCACCTATCGCTACTCATCGCCGCGCTTCTGCTACTACTAGCATGGGGCGCCTCACTTGATGTGCCTCGAACATTATTGACGCCAGCGGGTGTTATCCAAGGCGCGTCCTACGCCGATGTCGAGGCCCGGATACCGATGTTAAAGCTCCTTGTTGCAGTGGCCCTGCTCGGTGCCAGCTTGGCGACCTACCAAGCGTTCTCACCGAAACAGTGGCCGGTGCCGCTTGCAGTTGTCTTGTATATCGCGGTGTCAGCAGGTGGAACTGGTTACGGTGCCCTTATTCAGCGGATCGTTGTCACGCCGAATGAACAAGAAAGGGAAGCACCCTACATCGAGTTCAACGTCGCAGCCACCCGGAAGGCATTTGCGCTCGAGGGGATTGACGCGCGAGAACTTTCCGGCGATGCGACACTTACACGGAGCGACATTGATGCCAATCCTGAAACGATCAACAACGTCAGACTGTGGGATCACGGACCGTTGCTGGACACGTTCGGGCAGATTCAGGCCATCCGCTCGTACTACGATTTTGCTTCGGTCGACAATGACCGCTATGTAATTGACGGCGAATATCGCCAAACCATGCTCTCAAGTCGGGAACTAAACTCAAATAGTCTATCCAACCGCACGTGGCCGAATGAGCGACTGGTGTTCACACACGGATACGGCCTGGCCCTCGGCCCAGTGAATCAGGTCACAGCCGAAGGCCTGCCGGTGCTCTTCCTTAAGGATTTACCGCCGAGCTCGGCAGTGGACCTGTCGATCGAAGAACCGAGTGTCTATTTCGGGGAGCTGGCGAACGACTATGTGATCGTCAATACCAACACACGAGAATTCCACTATCCAGAAGGTGATGACAACGTTTATACCGAATACGTGGGTGATGGCGGCGTCCCAATCGGCGGGCTATTCCACAAGATGTTATTCAGCTTACGGTTCCGCGCGTTCAACGTGCTAATCAGCAGGCAGCTGACACCCGATAGTCGGATCCTCATCCACCGGAATATCAGCGATCGCGTAGAAGCGCTCGCGCCGTTCCTGATGTACGACCGTGATCCGTATATGGTGATTTCAGAAGGCCGGTTGTTCTGGATCATCGATGCCTACACCGTGACCGATAACTATCCGTATTCGACTCAGGCAATGCGGACCATCAACTATATCCGTAACTCGGTGAAGATCGTCATCGATGCGTATAACGGTACTACTACCTATTATCTAGCTGACGCTGACGACCCAATCGCGGCAACAATCAGCAAGATCTTTCCAGAGTTATTCACACCTCTCGAGACGATGTCGACCGATCTTCGCAGCCATGTCCGTTATCCCCAGGACATCTTCACGCTGCAAACAGCAATGTTCTCGACTTACCATATGACTAATCCGGCAGTCTTTTACAACAAGGAAGACCAGTGGGATGTGCCGGCGATCGAAAGTGACGGACGCACAGCTCAGATGGAGCCGTACTACACCATCATGAAACTGCCGGGCGAGCAGGACGCCGAATTCATTCAGATGCTGCCGTTTACACCACGTCGGAAGAACAATCTTGCAGCGTGGATGGTCGCACGGAGCGACGGAGAACACTACGGCAAACTCATGGTGTTCCAGTTCCCTAAACAGAAGCTCATTTTTGGCCCACAGCAGATCGTCTCTCGAATTAACCAAGACGAAGATATTTCACCACAGCTCACCCTCTGGAACCAGCAGGGTTCGCAGGTAATTCAAGGCACGCTCCTAGTCGTGCCGATCGAGGAGTCGCTTCTCTATATCCGACCACTCTACCTACGGGCGGCCGACGGGCAGATTCCCGAACTCAAGCGCGTCATCGTCGCTTATCAGAACCAGATCGTGATGGAAGAAACTCTCGCTTTGGCGCTCAACCGTCTGTTTGGCGTGCGTACTCCCGATGGGCTCCTAGCAGCTACCACCTCGGACAGCCTTACAGTTGGGTCCTCCAATCCGACCTCGTCAGAGACAGCACCTGACCCGTCGATTAGCATTCCGACCCTGTTGGCCGAGGCACTGCAGCAACTTGAACGGGCGCTTGAGGCACAACGTGAGGGGGATTGGAGCCGCTACGGTTCTGAACTTAATCAGCTTCGTCAATTCTTGGAGCAATATTCAGCCTCGGGCGGTGGGTAGAGATTCAACTGCTCTTAATCGGACGCTCGCTGAGTCGTTTGACCCACCTCGACAGTCCGTTTCACATCATTGCTCCCGTCCAGGGTGCATGGTGTTAGAATCCGCCCCTGACCTATCAGGAGGGGCTAATGACATCCGGGCAAACCAAACTTTTTTTGTGCACCCTGGCCGGGCTGGCACTGACCGGTTGCGTGGAACCAGCGGTTGAACCCGTACCAGGCCTTAAGGCCTTCGCCGGTGCACGTATTATCGACGGCAATGGCACCACGATCGAGAATGGCATTCTAGTCGTCCGAGACGGTCGTGTCGAAGCGGTCGGAGCGTCCGACTCTGTGTCCGTACCGGCTGGTGCCGAACAACTTGATCTAACGGGCCGAACGATCATTCCGGGTTTCATTAATAGTCATGGTCACGTCGGCGCTACTAGGGGACTCGAGTCAAACCCTGAGTTGTACACCCGTGGTAACTTGCTGCATCAGTTGGAACTGTATGCCCGCTACGGCGTCACCACGGTCTTTAGTCTCGGCGGCGATGATCAGGCAGGTGTCACTCTCCGCGATGAACAGGATTTATCACTCGATCGAAGTCGGCTATTCGTTGCTGGCCCGGTTGTTAACGGCGCAACGGCGGAAGATGTTGAGCCCCTCGTCGACGAAATCGCCGGAATGGGAGCCGACATAATCAAGATCCGTGTCGACGATAATCTCGGGTCTACCACTAAGATGCCGGAAGAGGCGTGGCGTGCTGTGATTGAACGAGCACACGAACATGGCCTACGAGTAGCTGCACACGTGTTCTACCTAGATGATGCGAAAAAGCTAGTCGAGGCCAACGTCGATTTTCTCGCCCACAGTGTTCGGGACACGGACGTCGACCAGGAACTGATTGACGGCATGCTTGAGCGAGACGTGTGCCTAAGTCCAACACTGATGCGCGAGGTTTCAACATTCGTTTACGAATCACGGCCTGACTTCTTCGACGACCCTTTCTTCCTTCGGGCCACCGACCCCAATGTGATCATTGGGCTCGAGGATCCCGTTCGCCAAGCGCGGATTCAAGATAGCGAGAGTGCTCAAGGGTATAAAGCAGCGCTTGAAGTGGCAATGCGGAATGTCAAAGCGCTGTCTGACGCTGGAGTGCATATCGCATTCGGCACTGACACAGGTCCGGTCGGCCGCTTCCAAGGTTATTTCGAACAGCTCGAACTCGAGCGGATGGTTGAAGCCGGCTTAACTCCTTTACAGGCACTCGTTTCTGCTACTGGTGACGCCGCGGGGTGCATGGAGGTTAGCGAGGACCTGGGCACTCTGGCGATGGGTAACTGGGCAGATTTCGTGGTGCTGTCGGCGAACCCGCTGGACGATATCCTTAACACGCGATCGATTGAATCAGTTTGGATCGCAGGAAATCTTGTCCCAACCGTCGGTTGAGCGGCTTCTTCAATCGCTGCCGAACGAGGTCTCGTTCACGGTTAAGAAGGCCGGGGGGCGTAGATCCTTCTCAGAAGGACTCGTGAATCCTAGAAGCTTTTGTTGTCTCTTCATCTGCCCAAATCCCTAAACTCACGGATAACCCAAGGAGACATCGGAAACAGTGACGGCAAGGCGCTCAGTCGCGGTTGCGTTGTACCGTGCACTTGCCAAAGACCCTTTCTACCGTACGATCGCAGGCGCCCAGCATCGAGACACACCGGCATTCAAAACTGCACTTGTGCAGTATTTCGAATACGCCTTGGACGAAGCTGAGGCAATCGGCAAGTTGGTCGTGGACGAAGGGCAGCTCGGTGCCGCCGCTTGGTTTCTCCCGATAGCGCCCGGGATCACGCAGGAGGCAAAAATCCGGAAAGAGCGAGCGCTTCACGAAGTGCTTAGCGAAGCCGGACTGGTCACCTATCAACGGATTACTGAATTTATGAGCCAGCGGTCACGGGTCTGCATCCCGGCGGATGCATGGTATCTGTCGATTGTTGGCATCACACCGAAAGCACAAGGGAAGGGGCTGGGGCGAAAATTGCTCGAGCCAACGCTCACCGAAGCTGACGAGGCCAAGGCCGTCTGTTATCTTGAAACGTTCAGCATGCGCAACGTAACGTTCTACACTCGGCTTGGGTTCGACGTTATTGGTATGCCCCACGAACCAACAACCGGGGCCCACTATGCAATCATGGTGCGTCGCCCAAGCCCTGATTCTTCCAATATCGCTCCAGACCTAGCCAGCACAATCTGAGCGGCACTGCGTCCTCGTAGTGGCGGGCCGCCGTTTCAGGCAACCGTTGGCGAAGCAACTTCGAGACGGCAGTTGTAAAACTTGAGAGCCCATCCTCGCGGGATTCCTGCGCCACGACCCGTCTAGCGATCTCGGCCAACTCAGCGAGATGGTCCACAAACGTACGCATATGGTTCATTACGTCAGTGTGTGGACCGAAATGGGTTAGAAACAGGGTGCTAGCTCGCCAGCGTTCGATTACCTCGACGCTCGTGCGCCAAGCCGCTAGGTCGAGGTCGGGAGGTGGTGTTGGAGGCAGTATATAAGGCGAAGGACCCACACGAATACCAGCTGTGTCACCCACAAAGGCGATGCCACTGTCTCGGTCGAAATAGCTAACGTGATGACGTGCGTGGCCTGGGGTGTAGGCTACTTCCAGTTCCCGCTCCCCAATTCGAATCCGTTCACCGCCCATAAGGCCGCGTAAGTTGGTTTCTGGCACAGCCTTGAATTCTCCCCACAATTGTTCGAGTTCATCGACCCAAATTTGTCGAGCACTCGCAATCAGACGCGCTGGGTCGACCATGTGACTGACCCCAGTCACGTGAACATAGACAGTAATTTCTGGATTCTCGTTCACGATCGCTCCAGTGGCCCCAGCGTGATCGAAATGGATGTGAGTCAGAAGGATCGCCCGAATGTCGGAGACAGCAATGCCATGCCGCCTCAGCTCGGACCCAAGCGTTTCCAAGGTCGCAGCTGGTCCTGGATCAACTATAGCGGCGCCGAAACTGCCGTGCAGCACGCCTGCCGCGATCACTTCCGATTGACCTTGGAAGTGCAAGTCGATGTAACTAATATCACGCGTCAGTCGATTCATGATTCGTGGGCGTATAAAGCCGAGCTTGACGATGCTATCTTACTACGCCGATCTGTGTATCGTGGTTTAACGGACAACTGCTTGACGTCATTAGATCGCTCCCATAGGCTGGTCGAAGAAACTCTACAAAACCGACGATGCCATACAATGAAGAACCCAGCGGTCAAACGCGGGAGCGAGTCCGGTCGGTCTCAAAAGAACCACCTCGGTATCGTGTGCTGCTTCACAACGATGACTACACCACTATGGAGTTCGTTGTGAAAGTGTTGGAGTCGGTGTTCCATAGGTCCCCCGCCGAGGCCTACCGAATCATGATGCAAGTGCATAGCCAGGGCCAAGGGCTCTGCGGCATCTATCCCTACGACGTCGCCGAGACCAGGGCCCTTACGGCACAGGACCTCGCCCGTCACGAGGGCTTTCCGCTACAAACCTCCATCGAGAAAGAATGAGGAATCTCTCACTATGTTCAGTGCATCGCTCGAGTTAATTCTCAGCATTGCGTATCGAGAGGCCGAATCAAGGCGCCACGCGGACCTCACGCTGGAACATCTCCTGTATGCACTTGCACACGACGTCGAGGCTGAAAAAATCATGCAAGCCTGTGGCGCTGATTTACCAGCACTTCGCCACGATCTTGATAACTATTTACAGCGTGAGACTGAGCGGTTTCCAAGACACAGTCCTGGGGAACCGGTTCAGACGCTGGCCTTTCGCCGGGTCTTACAAACAGCAGTGCTGCATGTACAGAGTGCTGGTAAAGATGAAGTTCACTCGGGCGATGTGCTCGCTGCAATCCTTCAACAAACCAATTGCTTCGCAGCGGAGCAGTTACTTGCGCAGGGCGTCACCAGGCTCGATGTGCTGAACTACATCTCTCACGGTATTGCTAAGGTTCCACCAGCGCCAAGCCGTGACGGCGTCACGCCGGACCAGACCGTCCACGCCGGTGCGGAAGATGATGCGCCGACCGTACAGCGGGATCCCCTAGCAGCTTTCACTGTGAATCTTTCCGAGCGTGCAGCTGCCGGCCAAGTCGATCCCCTTATCGGACGCTCCGTTGAGTTACAACGGACAATGGAGGTTCTCTGTCGGCGCCGAAAGAATAATCCGGTTTTTATCGGTGACGCTGGGGTAGGTAAAACAGCCCTAGCCGAGGGACTCGCCGCTCGATTGCTTGACACGACCGTCCCAGCACCACTCCAGGGAGCCGAGGTCTTTTCACTCGATACGACGGCGCTCCTTGCTGGAACTCGTTTCCGGGGCGATTTTGAAGAGCGCTTCAAAGCGGTACTGGCTTCGCTGCGTCAGCACGCGAAACCTATCCTTTTCATCGATGAGGTGCACGCCACGGTTGGCGCGGGCGCAACGACCGGTGGCACTTTGGACCTCGCAACTCTTATCAAGCCCGTGCTCAGCGCCGGTGAAGTTCGAGTGATCGGATCGACCACGATTGAAGATTTTAAGCATATCGAGAAGGACCGTGCGTTGGCTCGCCGGTTGCAGAAAATCACAGTCGACGAACCCAGTCCCGAAGAAGCTATAATGATTCTAAAGGGCCTGCATGCACGCTATGCCGAACATCACGGCATCGAATACACAGACGCCGCACTCACGACAGCAGTAAAGCTTGCCGGACGCCATCTTCGCGACATCCGACTCCCAGACAGTGCAATTGACGTTCTCGATGAGGCGGGTGCCATGCTTAGGCTGCGCTGCACCGAGACACAACCCGAAGGTAACAAAGATCGCGCTGCCACCCCGACAGAGAAAATGGTGACGGCGGCGGACATCGAGCATGTGGTCGCCCGAATGGCAGGAATCCCTGAGCAACAAGCCTCAGCGTCCGACAAAGAACGTCTCCGTACGCTGGAGGAAGCACTGCAACGGGTCGTCTTCGGGCAGGACGACGCAGTTGCAGCAGTTGCCAAAGCGATCAAGCGGTCGCGCGCTGGCCTCGGACAGCCAGAGCGGCCAGCCGGCTGTTTCCTGTTCACCGGACCTACTGGGGTGGGAAAGACCGAGTTAGCGAAACAGTTAGCTATCCATCTGGGCAACGAATTCCTCCGTTATGACATGAGTGAGTACATGGAAAAACATTCCGTTGCTCGACTGATCGGAGCGCCACCAGGTTACGTAGGCTTCGAACAGGGGGGGCTGTTAGTTGACGCACTTAGAAGCCATCCCTACGCCGTTGTGCTTCTCGACGAAATCGAGAAAGCCCATCAAGATCTGTTAAACATCCTTTTACAGGTGATGGACCATGCAACACTAACCGACAGCACTGGCCGGAAAGCTGACTTCCGGCAGGTCGTGCTAATCATGACGTCTAACGCTGGCTCCCGGGAAATGAGCGCTGGTGCTATTGGATTTAGCGGGGGACGATCGAAGGCGGTGCGAGGTCGGATCAAAGCAGCTATCGAGCGGATCTTTAGCCCTGAGTTCCGTAACCGGCTCGACACGACTGTAACCTTTGGGGCACTTACACCAGACGTGATGGAAATGATTGTCGAGAAATTTATCCTTCAACTCGAAGCGCAGCTCGCGGAGCGGCGTGTGGCGATCACCCTCGAAACCGGAGCGCGCCAGTGGCTTGCCACAAAGGGTTATGACCCGGTTTACGGGGCTCGTCCGCTCGCTCGGATCATTCAGGCAGAGGTTAGAGACCGTCTCACTGAGGAAATCTTGTTCGGCCAGCTGGAAACCGGTGGCACTGTCCGGATTAGCTTGGCGGATGGAGACGGCCCTCTCAAGTTCGCGTTCGAGCCGAGCGCTAAGCCTTCGCAGACAGCCAACGCGGTCGCAGGCCCAGAAACGGTCGGCTAATTAAGATGATTCAGTTGACCACCACGATTCGGTAATTACCTCACTGGAAGCTGAAGCAGCCATGCTCAAGCGTTCAAGGTTTAGCCAGACGTTAGGGGGTTAGTAGTAATGCCAACACTAGGTGGCGGATGCCGGGTCATCGAACCCAACGAGGGACAAATTAGCTGTGAGGGTACTAGGCGGCGGTGGTGGACAGTGGGTGCAGCGGTAGCTGCCGCACGCGACATCGAGCAGTCGGTCAGCCAATTCGATAAAGGCCTCTCTCCGGGTCAAATAAATCCCACCAGCGAGGAGGTTCATTACGTCTCGGCAGGATCAGGCACCTGTTACGTTGATGGATACGGTTACCAAGTCAAAATTGGCTCCGCCGTTTACGTAGCACCGGGTAAAGAGTGTTGCTTCGACACGCCGACAGGCGACCTTGAAGTCGTGAGCGTCTGCTGCCCTCAGATTCGTGACTCGCGTTTCGACCTCCCGGCAAACACATGCCCAGCCGACTCTGGGGAGACCAAGCCCGTAGTCGTCGTGCATCAGGACAACCGAAAGTCGATTCCAACAGGTGACCGATGGTTCAAGTTACTCGTCGACAAGAGTGTCGGCTGCCAACACGTTACGCAGTTCCTCGGATTCATTCCCAAGTCCGAGGCTCCAGTACATCATCACACTTACGAAGAAGCGATTTATATCGTTGAAGGACACGGCGTGCTGTGGGCTAATGGTAAAGAGGCGCCGGTCGCGCCCGGCAGTTGTATCTACCTTCCCAGACGGGTTAAGCATTCAATGAAGAACTTAGAAGACACGCCTATTCGCCTGATGGGAGTATTTCATCCGTCTGGTAGCCCGGCCACTAGGTACCATGAGTAACACATAATCAGTCAATTCAACGTTATCTTTGCAAGACGTGCTAGGTGAGAGGTAACTAGTAAGTGTTGAGCGTCACGAACCAACAACTCTTAACTCGGGAGAAACTTATGAGGATGATCGATCGCCGGCGATTCCTGCATTTTGGTGCGGCGAGTGGCGTGTTTGGCCTTACGACGAAGCGAGCTGAGCAAGCGGCAGTGGCATCATCGCAACCACAGGCCTCAAGCGAACAAAGTGTAAAGCTCTACGGCGACGGTCTCGGACTAACCCCGGACGATTCAGTCAAGCTCTTAACGCGCCTCGTTGAGGAAGGAGAAGGGATCCAAGCAGATTCGTATTCCAATGGTGGAGTCGTCGAGGAACTAGAGCAGGCTTTCGCCGCGGCACTTGGAAAAGAACGAGCTGTCTTCATGCCGACTGGCACGCTGGCCAATCACCTAGCCGTTCGGATGCTCGCTGGTGGGCCTAGCCGGGCAATCGTCCAGGCTGAGAGCCATCTTTACAACGATACCGGTGACACCGTCCAGACCCTAAGTAACATCCAGCTGGTCCCATTAGCCCCTGGTCGCGCAACTTTCACGTTGGATGACGTAAGGATACTACTTGACCGCACCTCCAGTGGGCGAGTTGCCACACCCGTATCAGTTATTTCAATCGAATCACCAGTGCGGAGAAGGTCGGGTGAGATTTTTAACGAAACCGAGATGGATAAAATCACAGAATTTGCTCGGCAGAACGGTATCCGTACACACCTCGACGGCGCACGGATTTTCCTACAAACCGGTTTCGGAGGACGGTCAGCCGCCGATTATGCCAGGCCTTTCGATACCGTCTACGTCTCGCTCTACAAGTACTTCAACGCGCCATCAGGTGCGATTCTCGCTGGGCCGAGTGCCTTGCTGGACCAAATGTTTCATACGCGGCGTATGTTTGGCGGTGGTCTTGCCCATGTGTGGCCTTTCGCAGCGATCGCACTACACTATTTCCGGGGGTTCCCCGAGCGCTACGCGCGAGCTGTTCATGTATCAAATGAATGGAAGCAGCTAATCAGCAAGCACGACGCTTTTTCCATTAAACCAGTCCCAGCAGGCACGAACCTTTTCTTGCTTCAAGTGAAGTATCCAGACCTCGACCTGTTCCGTAATAAGCTCGCGCACCAAGATGTGCGTCTCCCAGCACCACTCGGTGATGGTTCTGGCTTCAGGCTAGGTATCAACGAATCATGGAGCCGCATAACCTCATCCGAACTGGCCGGTATGTTTGTGCAGGCAGTTGAAGCGTGAACCTTAAAGTCCACCGCATGACATCTGAAACAGGTATTCTTGAGGCATGCTGACTCTAATGCTGGCGCTGCACTCGTTGATCCGATGGGCCGCGATCGCGTTTGGATTCGTGATCGTCATCCGGGCATTGTCCAGTATGTCAAAGGGAAATTTCGAAGATGACGACGGAAGGTTCGGCCGGTTGTTCGCGATTTCGCTCGATGTCCAAATGCTCCTCGGTATACTCATGTATCTCTTCTTCAGCACCATCACGACATCAGCGTTCGAGAACCTGGGGAGCGCGATGAGTAACTCGGTAACACGCTTTTGGATCGTTGAGCATCCGACGATGATGCTCGCAGCTCTTGTGTTCGCGCATATCGGCGTCGTCCGGGTGCGTAAAGCGCCCGAAGCGAAGGCGAAACACCGCACTGGATTGATCTTTTTCGGAATCGCCATGCTACTGATCCTGCTCGGGACACCTTGGCCGTTCTCGGTGGCAGCAAGACCGATTCTGCCGTTCCTATAACCCTAGGACGGATATAAAGGTTGCGAGTTAAGGGGGCAGACCTCTCTGTCCCGTTGGGATGTTGTGTCACGCTCAACCCCAGGGATCGAGAACTAGTCAGGCGTTCGCCATCTCAGTGAGGTCGGCGGGTAGTGCTTCGAGATGCTCCCGAACACGGGCAAGGAACTGGAAGGCGGCCATGCCATCACTTGCACGGTGGTCGAAGGTAAGAGACATCATCATGACCGGCCTGATTGTGATGGCTTCATCGACCACAACCGGCCGCTTAATTACAGCACCGAGGCCAAGAATCGCCACCTCGGGCTGATTCAGAATGGGCGTGCCGGTGAGGCCTCCGAAGATACCGGGGTTCGTCAGTGTGAAAGTGCCACCCTGTACATCTTCTGGCGTGAGACGGTGAGATCGTGCGCGCACAGCTAATTCTTTTATCGACTTTGCAAACCCTGCGAGAGACCTCTCTTCAGCCTTACGGATCACCGGCACAATTAGCTCACCTGACTCAGGCAGCGCAACGGCGATTCCAAGATTAACCGACGGCTTCAGCACGATCTCGTCGCCAACAACCGAGGCGTTCAATGCACGAAACTCCCCAAGAGCTTTAACCGCCGCCTCTGCAACAAGCACGGTATAAGTAAGCGGTGCACCCACGCTCGCCTCAAAACGTTGACCGGCCGTTTCCATTAGTTCAGCAGCACGCGACATGTCGCAATCAACAATGGCCGTTGCGTGGGGACTGATCCGCGTGGACCAACTCATGTGGTGCGCGATCTTCTTACGCACTGCCGACATCTGTATCCGCTCATCTCCGTCCTGCGGTTGATACAGGTACTCCTTTGGAGGGCTGCCCGCGGAGTTATCCGACTCTAAGGGCGAGGTTGCTTGTTGGCGAATATACTGCTCGACGTCACGCTTTGTCACACGACCACCGTGGCCAGAGCCCTGTAACGTTGCCAATGTGTCGAGCGACATGCCACAGCGCTCTGCGGTCTTAAGAACGGCTGGGCTAAACGAATGCGACGGAGTCGTCGACGCAGACGGTTCGTCGGTCTTCTCGGATTCTCGCCTGAAGGAAATCACCTGGGACGATTGCGCTGCCTGAAAATGGCCACCCGGTTCATCCCCCTTCTTTCCATCCGGTTCACTTGTATCGGCCTTCGATTGCCTGCCTTCGCCGGGGGAGGCAGTTTTCACATCCTCTCCGGATTCAGTAATCACCGCCACAGGCGTTCCAATATCAACCGTTTCGCCCTCCTTCACAAGAATCTCGGTTAACGTCCCCGCCGCAGGAGCCGGCACCTCAGTGTCAACCTTGTCGGTCGTGATTTCAAAGAGAGGTTCATCACGGTCAACAACGTCGCCAACCTTTTTCAACCACTTAATAATTGTGCCTTCGGCGATCGACTCCCCCATTTGGGGCATTACTATTTCAATCATGATGCTGGAAGCAGGCTCATCTAAATAGGGTTAGTACTCCAAAACGTTCTTAGCGGCAGTATAGATCTTTTCCTCGGTCGGAAGCATCGCATCCTCTAGTGACGCCGCGAAGGGAGACGGAACGTCCAATGCGCCCACTCGTGTCACCGGCGCGTCAAGCACATCAAATGCCTCCTGCGCGATGATCGCCGCCACCTCACCACCGAAGCCACCGGTGAGCTGTGCTTCATGGACGACCAGTGCACGGGAGGTTTTTCGCACGCTCACTAGAAACGTGTCCCGGTCCAGCGGGCATAGGCTGCGCAAATCGACAACCTCGCATTCGGCACCCTCCCGCGATAATCGCTCGGCCACCGCCAGCGATTCGTGAACCATTGCACCATATGTTACAACCGTTAAATCTGATCCCTCTCTTTTGACGTCGGCGACACCTATCGGAACCACGTAGTCCTCATCAGGCACGTCCTCCTTGATCCTGCGGTAGAGGTGCTTGTGTTCAAAGTAGACCACTGGATTGTTGTCTCGGATTGCTGCAATCAGCAATCCCTTAGCGTCGTAAGGCGTTGAAGGCTGAACCACCTTCAAGCCTGGCACATGCGTGAACCACGCTTCGGGGTTCTGTGAATGGTAGGGTCCACCACGAAAGCCACCCCCCGCAGGACCTCGGAAGACAACTGGCATCGGAATGCCCCAGCGGTAGTAGTTCTTCGCGGCGTAGTTGACAATTTGATCGAACGCACAGGCAATGAAATCAGCAAACTGAAACTCGACAACCGGCCGGAGGCCCTCAACAGCTGCTCCACACGCTGCACCGGTAAAGCCACTCTCGCTGATCGGCGTATCGATTACGCGATCTTCACCAAACTCATCCAGAAAGCCGACGGTTACTTTGAAGGCCCCGCCAAAAACCGCAATGTCCTCACCAAGGAGAATCACGTTGTCATCGCGCCTCATCTCGTCGCGCAATGCCTGACTGATCGCCTCGAGGTAGGTGATAACCGCCATAGGATTACCTCACGGTGCGAAGAGCCGGTCTGTCACGCTGTCGGGCGATGCCTCAGGCTGTGCCTCGGCCCACACCACCGCATCCTCAATCGTCTGGACGCATTCATTGTTGATCGCTTGCACCTCAGCCTCGCCTAGCCCACCGGCCCCGGACAGGTACTCAGCGAACAGTCGCAGCGGGTCACGCCTCTCCCAAAACTCTCGCAAGTCAGCACTGACATAGCCCATGTCGTCATGCTCGCCGTGCCCGCGAGCACGAAACGTCTTGAACTCAACCAAATAGGGTCCATTGCCAGCACGCGCGTGATCAATCGCTCGCCTGGCCACGCGTCTGACTTCGAAGATGTCGTTGCCGAAGGCAACCTCTGACGGAATATTGAAGGCCGGTGCACGGTCAGCCACATTCTCAACCGGCATTTGTTTTTCAATGGTGGTCGAATAGGCAAAGCAGTTATTTTCCACAACGACGACCAGAGGCAATTTGTGAATGGCCGCAAAGTTGAGGCCTTCGTAAAAATCACCAGGACTGGTGGCCCCATCACCAGTAAAAGCGATATAAACCCGCGGCTGCTTTCTGATTTTAAAGGCAAGTGCGAATCCTGCACCCGACGGGATCCAGGAAGCCATCGAACCGTTATGGTAGGGCGCGATGCCGTACTGCCGGATGTCAGCAAAGAACAGGCCAAGTTCGCGGCCGTGCGCCGGTGGTACATCGCGGCCCAGCCATCGGGCAATAACGTGTTTCGGCTCGACGCCACGTAAAAACCATCCTGCCAAACCACGCGCGACTGTCGAGAAGTAGTCGTCTCGCTCAAGGAGACTGACAACACCAGTACAAATTGCTTCCTGCCCGATCGCCAGATAGACAGCACCGACGATCTTCCCCTGGCGGTAGAGGGCGGCCAGTTTCTGGTCGCAAGCACGAGCCAATCGCATCGTCCGGTACCAGACCGCTAATTGGTCACGTGAGATGATTTCGTCGGTTGCGATCGAGGTCCTGTCAAGTGCTGGGTCTAGAAAAATCTCGGACTTCGACATAATTACCACCGGTCACTGACTGTTACCCGCCGTCGTGACCAGGGTTCCCTGGTCGTCATACACATCAACGGGACCGAAAGAGGTTAGCGCGTCAGAGATCCGCTCCCCATCACCAACGGCGACAATGTGTAGCCGATCGGCATCGAGATACTTCATCGCAACTTCCTGTACTTGCTCGCGCGTTACCGACATAATTCGCTCGGGATACCGTTCCCAATAATCGTCTGTTAGGTCGTAGAGATGACGGACGACGGAATTGCCGAGTAAGGTGCTCGGCGACTCGAGAGAAAGTGCAAAGCTCGCAATGATCGATCTCTTGGCATCCTGGAATTCCTGTTCGGGAACCACTTCATCGCGGATTCTCTTCAACTCTCGGAGCAACTCGGCCAAAGCATCTCCAGTTACTTCAGTGCGTATCTCGGTGGAAGCCTCCCAATCACCGCGATACCGCAGCGCCGTGAAGGAACTGTAAGCGCCATAGGTGTAGCCTTTGTCCTCACGCAGGTTCATAAATAGACGTCCTGTTGCACCGCCTCCTAGAATCTGATTCATCACCGTGAGAACGTCGTAGTCCTGACTGGTGCGTTTAATTGCCTGTGTACCAACAACAAGATTCGTTTGGACAGATGCAGCACGGTTGATTAAGTAGAGCTTCGACGGACCGATGGGTTCAGGGTCTTGTACCGTCGGCCGTGGTCTCTCCGTTCGAGCCCACGCACCGAGGTGCTTCTCCACCAAGGTGCGCGCATCAACCATTGAGATGTCGCCGGCCATAGCAAACACGGCATGGTCGGGAATATAGTGCGTTCGGTGAAAGCTGAGCAGGTCGTCACGCGTGGTCCTATCGAGTGTCTCCGGTGTCGCCGAGGTTCGGCCAGCAGGATGGTTGCCATAAATGGCTCCATTGAGGCGTTCGACCGCCAGAAAGCCTGGCCGAGTCCTTTGCTGCATTAAACCAGCACGCTCACGGTCTTTAAACAAAGCGAGCTCCTCCTCAGGAAAGGAAGGCCGGAGTAGAACGTCGGCTGCTAGGGCCATCGTCTGTTCGAGGTGCTCCGTGAGGCTCGAACCGCTCATGCTCGTGGCCTGTAACGACATGTCCGTGGAGATGGCCAAACGAGAGGCATGGGTCTCAAGCGCTTCGGCTATTTCCACTGAAGAAAGGTTCTCCGTACCTTCCCGCAACAGTGACGCCGTAAAACTGGCTAGACCCGCATGATCGGGAGGATCGTAGTAGCCACCAGCTCCGATCAGAATCATCTGAAACGAAACGATCGGCACGCGCCGATCTTCGAGCACCATCAGATGTAAGCCATTATCAAGGTCGGCTTCCTCGGCCCTCGGTAAATTAACTTGGAGGATTTCGTCGGAGACCGGTGCCAAACCCTTGACTTCGGCACCGACGATTGATTGAGTCTGTAACTCCTTGGCCTGAAGGTGAACACCAACCAGCGATACAACAGCCGACAACATGCATCCCAATACGACGTGGGACCACCGTACGCACATCAGAAATTCCCCTGCCCCGGAACCTGGTCTGTTTGCGCACCAGCTGGCCTCGGGACTGTGATAATGACCGACCTGTTAGTTTCGTTGAGATAAGTGCTCGCCACCCGTCGCAGGTCTTCCGCTGACACCGCACCGACGCGCTCAGCGCGTGAGTTAATAAGCGAAGGGTCGTCATAGAAGAGTGCATACCGTGACAGAGTGATGGCACGCTGAAGTGAACTCCCTAAACTTGAAACAAACGACCGCCGTGCGCCATTGCGTGCTTTGGCGAGTTCCCAGTCCTCGACAGGTTCAACCTTGATCCGCTCGATTTGGTTGTAGATGGCGGTTTCGAGCGCGCCAATGTCTGCCCCGGGTGCGGCAATGCCGACCAACCGGAACAGGCTCGGACCACGGTTACTGACCGCAAACGCACCAACGTTTACGCCAAGCTGGGTATCCCGGACGATGGCTTGGTAGAGTCGCGAGCTCCGTCCAGACGACAGTATGGTCGCGAGCACACTGAGGGCATCGTGGTTAGCAGTCAGGCTCTCCGGAATGTGATACGCGACATCAATGCGCGATAAACGAGCCAGTGGGTCATCGTAGCTTGCCCGGCGCTCCTCAGTCTGCGGTAACTCTGTCAGATCCACAGTGGGCGGTTCGGGCTGGCGTGGAATCCGTCCAAAGTACTGCCGAACCTTCTCGAGTGCCACCTCGGCGTCAATGTCACCAACGAGCGCAAGAACAGCGTTGTTCGGCGCATAATAGGTCCGGAAGAACGACGCTATGTCCACCACAGTAGCCGCAGTGAGGTCAGTCATTGATCCAATTGTCGAGTGTGAGTAGGCGAAATTGCTATAAGCCAGTTCATCAATCGTCTCGAACGTGTGCCCGTAGGGTTGGTTGTCAATCCTGAGCCTGCGCTCCTCCTGTACCGCTTGGCGCTGGTTATCAAGATTTTCCTGGGTAATATCGAGCGAGGCCATCCGATCGGCCTCAAGGAATAAGCCAAGGTCGAGTTGGTTTGAAGGAAGCCGTTCAAAATAAAGAGTTCGATCCTTATCGGTCGTTCCATTGACGTCGCCACCGTTGTTGGCGATGAGTAGGAAGTGCTCGCCATCGCCGACGTTCTCTGACCCTTCGAACATCATGTGCTCAAAAAGATGGGCGAACCCTGTGAGCCCTCGGCGCTCGTTACGTGAACCAACGTCGTAATTTACAGCGATCGAGATCACCGGCGCCACGTGGTCTTCTGCGATGATTACTCGTAGACCATTTTGAAGTGTCGTGTCCGTGAACTCGACGGTCTGACCAACCACACCGGTTCCTGAACCGAAAATCCCCGTCGCGATTATGACCGCTTGCCAGTTCCATCGCGTGCATCTCAGCATGCGTTTCTCCCGTAAGACCTAGCTTCACCGAGTCTGTCAGCCACTACACACCGGCGATGGTTGAAGCCTTCACCGCGTCATCCACTCCCAGCACGATCGTCGCCATCGGATGGCCTTCGATCACGGAACCATAGGCATGGTCGACGTTGATGCCTGCATTGGCCATCATTCGCCCGACCGTCTTTAGTACGCCAGGACCGTTTGGCACTTCCAAGTACAAAATCTGCCGTGTTTCAACGTCGTGGTGCTGATCGCGGAGCACGCCTTCCGCGTGGATGTGGTTGTCAACCACTAGGCGGAGTAAGACATCAGCATCGAGACTGAACGCAAGAATATTGACTTGTTCATCCGACAGAAGCTGGCACACATTAGTCAGTGCGCCGGGATTGTTTGGGAGTCGCAGGGACAGTTCGGTTCGGACAGCCATAGTGTTCTCTACAACAACGGTGTAACCCTACGATCATACCCGCCTTCAAGACCAAGTGATACCAGTGTCTTGAGAACTCGCATGTGTGTAGGTACTGCTAGCTATGAACCAAGGGGATGCGCTAGGATCGGATTCTTATGACAGTTGCCACATCAACCATTCAAGTCGCCAGTCGCGTCCACGGGTTCTCCTACGCCATTCGGAACATCGTAGCGGAGGCTAAGAAAGTTGAGGCGGTCGGCACACGTGTCCGGTACCTAAATATTGGCGATCCGATTCCGTTCGGGTTTAAGACTCCCCAGCATCTCCTCGATGCCGTCCAGCGCGCGATGCACGACGGACTGAACGGCTATACATCGTCTCCAGGTATAGAGCCAGCACGTGAAGCGGTGGCCGAGGACTTCTCGGGCCGTGGCCTCAACATTCCGGCCGACCGCGTGTTGCTTACCATGGGAACGTCTGAGGGAATTGAGTTGGCACTTACTGCGTTAGTGGACCCTGGCGAGGAAGTGCTCGTGCCGGTCCCAACCTATCCACTCTATACCGCTGTGCTCGCCAAGCTAGGTGCAAATGCTTCGTATTATCAAACCGATCAAAATAATAACTGGATGCCAGATCTCGATCACATCGAGAGTCTGATCGGGCCTCGCACGAGGGCGCTAGTGGTGATCAATCCGAACAACCCAACGGGGGCTGTTTACTCGGACAGTACGCGTCGCAAACTTCTGGAACTGGCAAATCGTCACAGTTTGCTTCTACTAGCGGACGAAGTTTATGCCGATCTTGCATACGATGGTCCGATCTCACCAATCGGCAGTCTCGACCCCGAGGCACCTGTTATTTCTTTTTCATCGTTGTCGAAAGCCTACCTAGCGCCTGGGTGGCGCGCGGGTTGGATGGCCGTAGGTACCAGCGATCGACTCAACGACCTCTTGGCCGCAATCAAGAAACTGGCCGACGGCCGGCTATGCAGTACAGCTCCGATGCAGGCAGCGATCACTGCGGCTTTAACCCAGAAGAGCTCAGATCAAGACACTTTTCGCGCCGCCCTGCGCGAGCGCGCCGAGCTGACAACCGCAAGGTTGAATGCCATTGATGGCATGTCGTGCGTGGCGCCAACCGCTGCGTTCTATGCTGTCCCACAAATTACCCTGCCACCAAACAAGACTGACGAGGACTATGTCCTTGGCTTGCTACGATCGACCGGGGTGCTGTGCGTTCACGGCTCAGGCTTTGGCTTGCCACCTGGTGGCGGTTTCATGCGTGTCGTTTTTCTTGCGAACCCTCAAGAGTTGAACGAGATCTACGACTTGATTGATTCGTTCACGAGCGAGTTCCTGAGCACGTGAAGGATGTGAACCAGTCGCGATTGAAACGCCGAAAGAGACCGGCTGGGTTCCTTGATGTCAGATCTGTTCTCTGCCTAAATTTACCTACACGTTGTGGGGACCGGTCGGCTCAGTTTTTGTCGACGATGCGGGCCAGCGCTTCGAAGTCCCGATTCACGTCGACCCTGCTCAGTGACCCAGCTAGAGGCACTCGCACTTCGGTCACACGGTCGGTCACGCTAACAACAACGTTCTGAGAGCCACCGGTTGTGTAGCGAAGTCTAACGGTCACCGGAACGTCGTAGAGCTCATCAGTCCGTTGCTCGAATCGCAGTTTAACTACTGAAGCGCCCTCGGTATCGGGAACTGTTTCCACCCTATAAGTAAAAGCAAGATCGGGTAGGCCGGTAGAATGAATGTAGCGATCAAAAAAACGAGTCAGTGGAATGCTCGATACTTGCTCGAACGCCACTCGAAGATCCTCAGTTCCGGCCTTCTGATACTGCCGGTCGGTGTAAAAGCGGCGCACTCCTTGAAAGAATACCTCGTCCCCTAAAAGGCGATGGAGCATGTGCAGCACCATCGCGCCCTTATTGTAGACAAGGGCACGAAAAATTCTTCTGTCTCCCTGGATATGCCCGAGCCGGTAGCCTAGATAGACAGGGCCTTGGTCGGACTGCTGCATCGCCCATTCGCGCATCTGCCGCATAATCCCTCGAAACACATCGTCACCTTGGGAATGCCTAGCGTGCAGCGCGGCAAAATACTGCGCGAAGCCCTCACTCAGCCACTGCTCGTGGTAATTGTTCCATCCAACAGCCTGTCCCCACCACTGGTGAGCGAGTTCGTGCGCGAGAAAAAAGTCTGGCGCGTCCATAAAGTAGACCGGATCACGGCGCCATAACAGATTACTAGCTTGCATAGGCTCATTAATCATTGAGATGTGTGCCGGACTGTGACCTCCAGGCAGCTCACTCTCGACCAAGGCTACGGTCAGGCTTTCGTAGGGAACATCGCCGATGAGGGAAGTGTAGAAGCTCAAAATCGCCTTGGCTCGTTCAGATAGTGATCGAGCGGCACGACGCTGTCGGGGATTTGCCTCGACTGATAATGCAATTCGATTCTGTTTGGAAGTGATGGTGGACATTGGTAGCTGGACTTTCTCCGATGCGACCTGCACGAATCCGCTCATTAAAGCTGCCAAATACCGGATCGGCTGCTCGGCCTCAAAGACGTATTCCTTGGACCCGTCAGGCATTCCTTCCGACTCTTCACCGTATAGCTCACGTGGAGCACCACTCCGGTGACCACTGGCCACGACCTCGAAATCGGGTGGTACGGTGATACGAATCGTAGCCGGCGCAAAATCAGTCACTAGCGACTGGGGATACCAAAAACTCCGGCTACTGTATAAATAGTGCGGTTGGGGCCCGGAACGGATGGTTGGGTGCACAAAACGTGACGAGTCTAAGAGAGAGAGATTGCGAGGCACAATTGACTGGTGATCCACGGCTTCGGCCGGCAATTCGCCCCTGTAGTCAATAGTCAGTGTAACTTCATCACCGGCCGCGATTGACTCCGGTAGATTCAGGATCATCGTGTTCTGACCTGGCGTACGAATTGGGAATAGCCGTCCGACCCCCTCGGCAGTAACCGATTCAACTGCAAGTTCATCGGCTAGCCGGATCGAAAATAACGACAGGTCGCGCACGGCGCGCATGGCTAATGTGGCGCGTCCCTCCACCCAGTCGCGCCTCGGTAGAAACATCACATCGAGGTCGTAGTTCTCGATGTCATAGTCAATTAGATCGTCCTCGCTGTAGAAGCGGCCACGTGTCAACAGCTTCTCGCTTGACGCGTAGACCGAAATATTGCGCTTCCCTTCACGATCGAAAAGTTGAATGTCCTCGGCCTTGCGATCCGATTTAACATAAGTCAGCTGGTCGTAGTGCGGCGTATCTAATTCAATGAGCAAATCTCGCTCATTCGGTAACACCCACCAAGCTTCAGCACTTAGATCGCCGATGTCGACAAGATACGATTCCGGTGCGTATTGGTCGAATACTTCCTGGGCTCTTTCGTAATCACGCAGGCCAACAGTACGTTCCATAAGTGCTTGCTGCGGCACGAGCGCATCGAAGTCGCTAGGGTTCACTCGGATAAAAGCACTAGTGAACGTAGTTCTCAGCGCTTCGTCACCGGAGAAGAGCCGGAGTTGCCCCTGCTCCACGGATGTATTTGGAGTGAAATCCATCTCACCTTCGCCCTGTAGCACTAGAGCCGTGATTCCCTGTCCGGTATCGGCGACGAACGCCATTCCTTGAGGCAACGTCAGCGTTAAGTCGGTCGTCGAAATTGTGAGATTCCGAACGATGTACTGACGTTCGGGATGGAGTTCGAGCCGGAAAAGACCACCAACTTGTGTTAGCCGTTGCTGTCCGACAATCCGCCATTCAGGTCCGTCTCGAAAAGATTGACCTGTCAACGGATCAATGTCTCGCCTCACATTGAGAAGCCAAGTAGCGACGTTCCCTGCCAGCCGTTGCTCACGGAAGACCTCAAGCAGCACGGCATACCCTTGTCCTTCGGGTACATCGGATAACGGTAGACGTCCCAGTTCTTTGATCGTCACGTTGGTCACACCCGCCAAGATGTTCCGCCTGACGAACTGCCGGGCGCTTGGCTGAGCAGCCAGAGAGGGTGACAACATCGCCAAGTAGGCGATCGCGCGGCCGGAAATAATGGTTCGCTCAAGCTGCTGGTAGAACTGGTTAAGGGGAGGAGCGGTGACTCCAGGTGTCTGCGCACGAGCAGTTTGGTTGGCTCCAAGTACGACACAGATCGCCAAAACGGCCGCAAAACAGAGATTCGTTCGTAGGTAATTCACCATGAAAAGCTAATTGTCCGTCAGTAATCTTGCTAACGCTTTTGCTCCAGTCACTAAATCGTTCCGACACCGCGGGAGGGAAACTAGTTTTAGTCTACCATCGGATAGACAGAGACTCTAGGTAGAGCCTTCACTCCCAACACAGCCTTGTAGCCGTCTGGTACAATGAGCCACTGGGTAGGCTGATGCCTAATCTCACGATGGATGGGCATCCTAACTCCGCACCTTCGCCAGCCGGCACCGGCAGGCGCTGACAACGAAGATGAAGAATATTATCCGTACGGTCAAGATAGTCGCCGTAGGAACGCTCCTCTCCTTAGCAGCAGTGGCGTCAGCCCAGCAGCCACCGGAGGTCCAGATTGAAACGCTGGTCGCTGCCGAGGGCGCGGCGGCGGGAACGACCCTGCGTGTCGCCGTCCGGGCCTACTTAGCACCCGGCTTTCACGTAAATTCGAACAAGCCCCTTGAGGATTTTCTTATTCCCACCGCGCTAATACTCTCGCCTCCCGATGGGATTGCCGTGGCAGAGATTACGTATCCCGAAGCTGGCCTACTTGAGCAGCAGGGCGCAGAAATACCACTAGCTGTCTTTGAAGAGCGCTTCGCTATAGGCGTTCTTCTCACACTGGCCAATGACCTGCCGGTCGGGACCTACACGGTGCCAGGCACACTCCGCTACCAAGCATGTGACGAAACGATGTGTTACATGCCAACGACGGCGGCCTTCGAGTGGAACTTACAGATCTGGCCTGAGGTTACGGCCAGCGGGGCACAGGACTCGGATGTCCTCGACGGCATCATGTTCGGTGGTGAGAATGCTGTTGTGCCGGACAGCGGCAGTGACGTCTTCGACGTACCCGCGTGGGACACACCGAGCGTTTTCGAAACCGACGACGTTGTCACCATGCTTCATGATTTCGAGATTCTCGGCACGACAGGCGGCTACCTCGACTCAGAGGACTTTCTGAGCTTCGTCAGCGCCGCTGAAGCGGGAGAAGCTCGCTTGGGCTGGTTTGAAGGGCGCGGGCCGTTAACCATCCTAGTGCTTATTCTCCTTGGCGGGCTCGCGCTCAATTTAACACCCTGTGTACTACCAATGATTCCGATTAATATCGCCATCATTGGAGCCGGGGCTCGAGCCGGCTCGCGTGTTCGTGGCCTGTTGCTTGGCTCCACATACGGTGCGGCTATGGCTGTCGTGTACGGGGCGCTCGGGCTAATCGTCATCCTCACCGCAGGCACTTTCGGCACAATCAACGCATCACCCTGGTTCAATATCAGTATCGCGCTGATTTTCGTAGTACTAGCGCTCGCTATGTTTGATGTAATAACTATCGATTTTTCCAGCCTTCAATCCAAATTATGGATTGGTAACAACCCAAATGGGTCTTTCCTGACCGCGTTCGGCATGGGTTCGGTGGCTGCCTTGCTAGCCGGCGCCTGTGTGGCTCCGGTTGTCATTCAGGTCATCCTGTTCTCAAGTGATTTGTACGCCTCGGGTATGAACGTAGCGCTGTTGCTTCCGTTTTGCCTTGGTGTTGGCATGGCTCTGCCGTGGCCGATCGCCGGAGCCGGTCTTTCGTTCCTGCCCAAACCAGGCATGTGGACCGTCCATGTCAAGCAGGCCTTTGGCATCTTTATCTTGGCAACCGCTGCCTACTACGGATACGTCGCCTATGGAATTTTCGAAAATCGTTTGGTCGACGCGCGGCAAGTGACGAGCAGTGTCGAAGAAAAGCTCGGAGAAGGTTGGTATGGGTCAATGCAAGCAGGACTCGAAGCAGCTCACGCTGAGAATAAGTTTGTGCTTGTTGACCTGTGGGCCACCTGGTGCAAGAACTGTCTCACAATGGACCAAACCACGCTAAAGGACCCCGACGTCACAGCGGAGTTGGATGCCTACGTAAAGATCAAATTCCAAGCCGAGGACCCAAGCAGTTCGCCCGCCAAAGAGGTCATGGATCGCTTTAAGAGTATCGGCCTACCGACCTACGTCATTCTTCGCCCAACCAACCCCGACGGGATAGCGGCTTCCGCCACACAGTAGACGCCCGGGGATCCGGTGCGCGGTGGATAGACCACACTTTGTAGTACACCCATTTCAAATACCAAGTTCGTCGCTACATCTCCAAATTCCAGATTTCAAATGTAGCCGCCCACCTTACCGGAAGCCTTCACCAGATTCGGCTTCCTTATTCTTATTAGTCCAGTATCTGCAACATCTGCACAGATTTCGTGGTAATTAGCACATTGTCGTGTCAAAAATTACAAATCGTCTCTATTTCCTTGCGTGATCTACAATATTTCGAGTACATTCTATCCTTTTGGAGTTTCCGCTTAGAACCTCTTCTAGGGCGCGTGGAGAGACTAGTTCCACGCCGGACAAACCAGTGGAAGGAGCGTCCAGTGAGCACCACGGATACCGCCGGTCACAGCGTCAACAAAGCCAGCATTCAGAAAAAAGTCAAACGCGAGAACGTAAAGTTCGTGCGTCTACAATTCACCGACATCCTCGGTGCAATTAAGAACGTGGAGGTGCCTGACAGCCAGTTCGATGACGCGCTTGACGGAAAAATCATGTTTGACGGCTCATCGATCGAGGGATTTGTGCGGATTGAAGAGTCCGACATGTACCTGAAACCTGACCTGAAAACGTTTCAAGTCATTCCGTGGGAGAGTTCATCCGGCGACAAGGTCGGTCGCCTTATTTGTGACATCTACAAACCTAACAGCAAAACAAGAACACCCGAGCCGTTCGACGGCTGTCCGAGAACAGCGTTACGACGCGTTGTGGAAATGGCTGCAAAGCTCGGGTTTGAAATGAAGGCAGGACCCGAACCAGAGTTTTTTCTGTTTCAAACTCTTAACGGTAATCCAACAACCGAAACCCATGATACAGGCGGGTATTTTGACCTCACGCCTGTCGACTTGGGCGAAGACGTACGCCGGCAGATCGTCCTCATGCTTGAGAAAATGGGGTTTCACGTGGAAGCGGCGCACCACGAGGTTGCAGCCGGCCAGCATGAGGTTGATTTCAGATACGACGATGTCATGGCGACAGCCGATAGCATTAGCACCTTCAGGTTTGTGGTAAAGAACGTAGCGGTGCAAAACGGTCTTCACGCCACGTTTATGCCAAAACCAATTCAAGGCATTAATGGTTCAGGAATGCACTGCCACCAATCGATGTTTAAGAATGGTAAGAACGCTTTTTACGACAAGAAAGCGGAGTGGAACTTAAGCAAGACGTGTCTGCATTACATTGGGGGCCTTTTGCAGCATGCCAAAGGGTTCTGTGCGATTACGAATCCGCTCGTCAATTCCTACAAGCGGTTGGTGCCTGGCTACGAAGCACCGACGAACCTCGCGTGGTCAGAGAAAAATCGAAGCCCGCTCATCCGCGTGCCAGCTTCGCGTGGAAATGGAACCCGCGTTGAACTCCGCATGCCGGATCCGGCGTGCAATCCGTACCTCGCCCTGGCAGTGATGTTCCGAGCGGGACTTGATGGAATCGAGAATAAGATTGATCCACCTGCGCCCGTCGATAAGAACATCTACGAGATGAGCCACCGCGAACGTCGAAAGGCAAAGATCGACGAACTGCCTGGTGATTTGAGCCGGGCTCTGGACGCGCTGGAAAAGGACTCGTTGATGCAAAATACGCTCGGCGATCACATTTTCAAGAAGTTTATCGAAGCAAAGCGATCAGAATGGCACGATTACACTACGCAGGTCACGCCCTGGGAAACACAACGATATTTGACTTCATACTGAGCGACCACCGGGTGTCGTTTTTCTAGCGTTTCACCGGTAATCTAAGACGTTGAGTATCCTCTAGCTGCTGGCTAGCGTGGGCCGAGGCCCCGAATGGGGGCCGGAAGGTCACTCGGCCGTGAATGGTCAATTCGGCTTATACTTAGGTGTTTTTTGAAACTTCGGTTGGCGGGCACTTCTTGAATCTTCATCGATATAAGAATTGAATGGAACCTCTATCACTACCACTCGACTACACGGCCATTGAACGAATTCTCCCACATCGGTATCCCTTCCTGTTGGTCGATCGCATCATCGAATTTGAAGAGGACACACGCATCGTTGGCATCAAGAACGTTTCGCTCAACGAACGTTACCTAGCACACACCCAAGGCGAGGAACCAGTGCTCCCACCAACGATCCTCACCGAGGCAGTGGCCCAAGTTGGCGCCATTTTGATCCTGGCCAAGCCTGAGAATCGGGAAAAGTTGATCTATTTCATGGGTATTGAGCGTGTGCGGTATTACAGGCCAGTTTACCCCGGGGATGTCGTGCGGATCGAAGCATCGGTTGTTCGGCTCCGCAGTCGCGTCGGCCAACTAAGCGGCACCGCTAAGGTAAATGATGAGACTGTGCTCGAAGGATCGATGACTTTTGCCCTTGGCCCTCTGGCCAATTAGAGTTAGTTTGTCACTCTGAGCCACCTCGTGATTCTAGATTTCTGAAGGTAACTTGTAGGCAGGGCGCTTGTGCGCATCTGTGAATCGTCGTGAACTAAACTCCTTTGACCCGCGATGCGGAAAAGATTTTTTCGTCAGCGGGTTAACTTAAGACGGTTTGACGCCCGGAGTCTTATTTCAGGAAATCGAACGTGCCTCGGCCCAGCCAGGCGCCTCCATCAACCGTAATCGTTTCACCAACAACATAGCTGGCACGAGACGAGCAAAGAAACGCCACAACCTCAGCGATCTCCTGGGGCTGTGCCCATCGTCTGAGTGGAACCATTTGGGTGATCCGGTCGACAGCATCCGGGGTAGACCAGAGTTGCCGCGCTGCCCCAGGCGACTCAACCGGGCCAGGTGCCACAGCATTGACACGAATACCGTGGTGGGCCCACTCCACACCTAAGGTTTGGGTCATTGACTGGACACCCGCCTTGGCAGCGGCTGAGTGTATCGTCCCAACGCTTCCAGTCCAGATGTAGTTTGCCAGCACTGACACTATTGCGCCCGCGGAGCCACGCTCGATTAAATGCCGCCCAACGGCGCGGGCACAGTAAAAGCTACCGTTCAGAACGATTCCAACAACTGCGTTCCAGCCATTGGGGGAGAGTTCTTCAGCCCTGCAAATAAAATTTCCGGCAGCGTTGTTAACAAGAATGTCGACACGACCGAATTCGGCCACCGCACGCTCCACCAAGGCATCGACCTGCTCCGGGTCCCGAACGTCGGTTGGTACTGTCAGGACCGGCACTCCATCATCTTGAAGCGCTCGCGCTCCAGCAGCCAAATGATCCGTGTCTCGGCTAGCTATGACGACCGCGGCGCCGTCCACGCCTAAGCGACGAGCAATTGCCAAGCCAATCCCCGTACCACCACCCGTTACAATAGCGACCTTGTCAGCGAGGATACGGTCCGAGGGCATGCTCGGGGAGTCTAGCACGCTAGTTCTACAAGAAACCCGCCGAGTGGCTTGAATCCGAACGGTGATAGAATGGCTGGCATGTCTTCCAATCGATCGCGCAAAGTGGTGTGGTGGCGACGGACTAAGTTGACGCTCGGCCTGATGGCCGCTGGGGTTGCGATGGTGGCGTGGTGGATTTCACCGTCACCCGGAACGCCAGCCAACTCAGTGGTTTCCCCGACCGACGCGCCGGTCACTAGCGCTGGCTTCCCACCAATGCAAACCTCATCCCGAGACCTGACGTCGCAGCGTGGACCAGTAATGAGGCTGCCATCGTCAAATCTTCCGCCTCTCCCAAGGCTTCAGTTCCCACCTCCGAGGCCAATGGAAGTTATTCGAGCCGTTTATACCTTCGCGGCGAACCATCCTGAGGTGCTCTCGTACGTTCCATGCTATTGCGGCTGTGAAAATTTCGGCCACGGCGATAACCACGATTGCTTTGTCGCAGATCGCAATGCTGAAGGGAAAGTGGCATGGGAAGCCCACGGCATGGGTTGAGCCATCTGTATCGATGTCGCGCGTGACGCGATGACCATGCATGAAGCCGGCAGTTCCCTTACGAACATTCGTGAGACCATTGAGCGGAACTACAGTCCGCATTTCATGACCCAGACCCCGACACCGCCCGTTCCCTAGCCCTTACTGGTCGCTGTGGCGCGCCGAGCTTCAACAGCTAAGCGTAGTGTTCGACGCCACTCGGGTTCCGAGCCGCCCGTGTCACGGACACGCTCCCCCAAGTCTGTTCGGAAATCTGCTCGGAAGAGTGACCATAGCCCATCTGCGCCCGCCTCTTTTAGTCGACTCTTTGAAGTTCTGCCCCAAGGCTTTTATTGCGGCACGATCACCGGAAACACTACGAAAACGCTGGCTACCAATCCGCACCTCAAACTAATGTTCGGCTACCCGACCGAAACGTCCTCCACTAAAGTGAAACCGTTTGATGCCGACCGGGTCGTTGACACCGAAGCGTTCAAGATATTTCTTGAGCGGCTAGAGCGCGATGGCGCTGTCATTAACTATTTGCTGTCACTGCGACGGGCTGACCGAACGCCCATGTGGGTCGAAGTTACGGCTCACGCCGAACCAAAGCAGGGCAAGACACTACTCATGCATGCACATATGCGTGACGTCAGCGACAAGAAGAAGTCGGACGAGCAGGAACGAGAGCGTTCACAACAAGTGCACAAAGAGGAAATTAAGGCTTACGCTCGGCGAGTAATGTCTGGGGTCGCTCACGAGGTAAATAACCCGCTAGCAACGATCCTGACTTGGTCAGAGCGACTGGCTGAACAGTCGGTTGATGATGTGGTCCAAGGCCGCCTGAGCACAATTCATTCGGAATCTCAGCGCGCTGCGGGAATTATTCGAAAACTTTCGAATTTCAGTGACAACCGACAGGCAACACAAGCAATGGTTGATGTCAACCAGGTTATCAGAGAGACAATGTCACTTCGCACCTATCAACAGCGTGTCTCCAACATTGTAGTCATCGATGCACTAGCCACCGGTCTGCCTCAGGTGTGGTTTGACGCTGGCCAACTCAAGCAGGTGTTGCTCAACCTAGTGATAAATGCCGAGCATGTATTAGAGGAGCGTGGCCGGGGCACGCTCGTGATGCGGACTTGGTACAACGCCGGCGAAGAATGCGTGGTGCTGGAACTGAGCGATGACGGTCCCGGGGTGCCTGACGAGATTCAGGCTAGCATCTTTGATGCGTTCGTCACGACAAAGGATGTGGGAAAAGGCACCGGCCTCGGCCTCACAATGGCTCAAGCGATTATGCAGGATCACGGTGGCCGGATTACGTTGACTTCAGCCCCCAACGAAGGAGCAACATTCCGCTTGGAATTCCCGGAATTCTCTGCCTCAACGGTGAAGGCCCATCAGACTGAAATACCATCGACTAAAAGAGGGACAAACCTTGGTGGTGGTGCAGCAGTTCTTCTCGTAGAGGACGACCCGGCCCTAGCAACAGTGGTGGCTGAGGCGCTTACCGACAGGGGTTACCGCGTCGACCGCGCGGGAGACGGCAAAGACGCTCTGTCCCGAATAGCCGAACATACCTATGACCTCGTAATTTGTGACCTGAAAATGCCACGTCTGGACGGCGCAGCATTCTTCCGAGCAGCCGTTACAACCACGCCAAATCTCAAGAACCGTTTGGTTTTTACAACTGGGGACGTGGTCGGAGAAAACACTGAACAGTTTCTTAATGAAGTCGGCTGCCCCTGTCTTCGCAAGCCATTCCGCCTCACCGAACTGTTCAAGGTGGCCCAAGAAGTACTATCCTGAGCGAAGACCGGCGGTCACCGAGCCACGGCAGTGGGCGGTGAAGTGGCAGCTGCCCGCGGCCGGTGTACGACCAACTGATTAGCCTTCGGGCTGCGTCGCTTCGGATAGGGCAGCACTACACCCCGTGGGGCATTACGAGAGGCCCGAGTTGCCCGCTTGGGCATATTGTGGGCGAGTACAGCGCCAAGCGCGTTGGCAGCTACAGCGTCGGATTCGAATTCCTGAGCAAGAGCCTTACGTAATTTATTAATCGCTCGCGTGTGAAGCTGCGAGACCCGAGATTCGTTCACGCCGATCTCAGTCCCGATCCGTTTCATCGTTACCTCGCCGTAGTAATACAGTCCGATTACCTTCCGCTCACGTGGCGGGAGGGATTTAATGGCCGCACGTACCCGACTCTTGACCTCACCCTGTTCCACGGCTTTGTCCGGCGACAGCGGTTTCGAAGGCACCATCACCGCCGGCAAGCTAGCTTCATCGATATCCTCGGATGTCGCCAAGGGTGACGTGGATTCGATGGTGTTGATTCGCACGATTGTCTGCCCAAGGCGGGCTTCGTCAGAACCGACGCGAGCGGCCAAGTCAGCTAAGGAGGGCTCGCCGCCCAGTTCCCGTCGGAGGGCCTCGCGTGCGGACTCAAGTTCACGTCGCACGCGGCGGATCCCGCGAGGCCACGCATCGCGGCGCAGTGCGTCGATCATCGCTCCCCGTACTCGGCGTTCAGCGAACGTCTCGAACTTGATACCTCGGCTCGCATCGAACCGTTGGGCGGCATCAATGAGTCCAATCATTCCGTCCTGCACCAAGTCTCCAACATCAATCGAGTGCGGCATCGACGCTGCAACACGGCGGGCCAGTGCCTGGACGAACGGCACGCCATCCTCGACGCGATTCTGCTGCTCCGTAGTAGCAATATGCTGCGACATCTCAAATCTCCCCCAAGCCACGGCGTCGAGTAGCGGCAGTCGAAAGTGTGCTGCTCACACTTCGGCGTATGCAGTGGCAGTGCTTTATGTCGCAACAGTGGTACCAACAGGGGGAATGTGTAGTGAATATTCAAGATATATCTGTAAAGTGAACAAAAATAGGCTCTTATAGTTTTTTATGACTGTGAAAGAAGGAGAAATTATGTAGAGATCCTGCGAATAATCGTCATTAAAATGACAAAGAGAAAAAATATCGTCAATTAAATGACAACTGTGGAGAGAAATCTCTTTTGAAAGAAGCCTCTTAAGAGGCCAGGAACGCGATCTTATTCGGGAGTCTTCAGCTTAGAGCGTATCGCTCTTGCCGTAGTTAGAGCCTTAAATACGCTCTCCTGGATCTGCACCGCGCGTGATCGGATCTTCCCGTCCGTAGCCTTATTCACTTCAATAAGCTCAGCATTGGCCAGAATAATTCCGAGCTGATTATTCAGGTCGTGAAACAGTCGGCGGAAATCGGTCGGCTCGTCCACACTCATCCCTTTTCGATGTGGGCTGAAGCACTGCCGCCGGTCACTGAGCGTATTCCTCAGGCCTCTTTTCGGTCGGCCTGCGCCCAGACTGGGCCCTTCGATGCACCAGCCGGCTCCCGCCAGAGCGTGTCAGTGAAAATACGAATCGAACCGCCAGCCGTTCGGACGTACTCGACCTTGCCACTGGAAATCCAGTTGTAGATCGTCCGGCGGCTAACGCCCACCAGTTCGCACGCCTTCATAATCGAAATGGCTTTTCGGTCAATAATCATGGTCTTACTCGCTGGCGTGCGGAGTAGCCCAACACACTGAGCGGGGACTCCGCCTCGCCTACCAATCCATCTAGCTCACTCCCACTCCTTAGGGTCTATCGGCTTTGCGACCATCGGCCTGTAGGTGAACATTTGAGCTGTCTTGACCAAGGAGCCACCGAGTGTCAAAATACTGTCACCTCTCTAAATGACTGAAAAAGAAACACATTTACTCATCGTTGAAGATGAAGAGGCGCTCCGTGAAGCATATGCCGAGGGCCTCTCAGACCGTGGCTACACGGTGACGCAGGTCGAAACTGGTGAGCAGGCGCTGGTGAAACTTCGTGAGTTTGCGTTCGACGTCGTTGTTACAGACCTGAAGCTGCCAGGCGCGGCGGATGGCACTCAGGTGGTCAAGGCAGCTGTTGAGCGGTATCCCAAGATTCTCGTCATCGTCATGACTGCGCATGAGGCTGCGTTCCCTGAGGTTAAGAAAGCAGTCGAGACAATGCCGAACGGCAAGGGCACCTTCCTCACTAAACCATTTCTATTCGAGCACTTGGTGCATGTTCTCTCAAAGGAACTCGCAACCCAAAACGAGATTGATGACTTACGTAGACAAGTCAATGAGCGTTACCAATTCGGCAACCTCGTCGGGTGCAGCCGAGTTATGCGTAATCTGGTTGACCTCTTAAAGACCGTCGCACCAACCAACAGCACCGTGTTGATCACCGGTGAGACCGGTACCGGTAAAGAGCTCGCGGCACGCGCCATCCATCAAAACAGCCCGCGCCACGCGCATCGGTTTGTCGCGATCAATTGTGGCGCTATTCCTGAAACTCTTCTTGAGGCAGAACTATTTGGCCACGTGCGGGGTGCGTTCACTGGTGCCATAGAGTCTCGGCCGGGCCGGATTGAGCAGGCACAAAAGGGCACCCTGTTCCTCGATGAGATCAGCACGATGAGTACCGCGCTTCAGGGTAAGCTCCTTCGCGTACTGCAGGAGCGCGAACTGGAACGGATCGGTGACACTCGGCAGATTAAGATCGACGTTCGGGTTGTCGCAGCAACAAATTCCGACCTAACCCAACGTGTGGCTGATGGGGACTTTCGCGAGGACCTGTTCTATCGACTAAATGTCATTCCGGTTACCCTCCCACCACTCCGGGACCGGCGGGAGGATGTCCCGTTACTGACAGAGCATTTTCTCCAACGAATCGGGCGTGAACTAGTGCCTCCCCGTCCGCAGGTCAAGCCCACACAGGAGGCAAGACAGCAGCTAAGCGCTTATCACTGGCCGGGAAACGTCAGGCAACTCGAGAACGTCATCGAGCGAGCACTCACCCTAAACCAAGGTCGCTCCCAGATTGAGATCGGCGATCTGCCGCAAGAAATCCAGGCGGCTCCTAATTCGTTGGAAAACTTCCAGGTTACAGTTCCCGACGAAGGCCTTGATTTCAGTCTCTCTATCCATGACATCGAGCGTCAAATCATCCGCCAAGCGCTCGAAAAATCTGGCGGCAATAAACGCCGCGCGGCTGACCTGCTCAAGCTCAAGCGCACGACCCTCATTGAGAAGATGAAGCGGCTGTACACCTGAGGAAATCTATATGCCGCCGCGCTACGCCTACTGGACGATTGTGCTGGATACCGGCAGTCGAACATCATTTCGATCAGCGACACGAAATGAGCTGGTCACAACCTTGCGCCAAATGAGAAGAAAAGACCCGAAAGCCGAACTCAAATGGTTCGCGCAGGGCCGCCTATGGGAATCGCCGACCGAGGCGCAAGCGGCACGGGTGCGGCGTTCCACGAAGTTCACCAAATTGGCCCGCAACCCTAAAGAGGTTATGAAGAGAAAAGGTGGACCAAGCCGCCCTGGGCGGACCAACGGAAAGCACTCCCGGAATCGGTAAACGACGTAAGCTTAAATTCAATTACTGCCGGGACCAAAACACTGTCAGACGGCTGTGCATCGATCTATCGGCTGAAGAAAAAAGTGTGAATCGTTCGGCGAAGACCAGCAATCGACTCAATCGCGTTGATTTCCTTTCTGAGATGGGAACCATTCTCACACCCTTTTGTATACCAAGCGCCGAGCGCCCGAAGTTTGTTAATCACCCACCGGTCACGACCGCGGACCGTCGCAGTTTCGCCAGTTGATGGCAGCCTGTGACGGAATCCTTCCGCTTCACCAACACCCTCACCGAGCAGTAGGTCCAGGTAGTCCAGTAGGAAATGACCCCTTTTTTCAAATGTGACCTGACGGGGTGCATTGCCGGCGGAGAGGTCTGCTGCTTGTGAAAAAATCCATGGATTCCGGAGGGCGCCGCGCCCAACAAGAACGCCGCTCACAGCGCTCTCATTAAGCCTTTCAAGAAGCTGGGCTGGCTCAACACAATCTCCACTACCGAAAACTGGGATGTCAACTGAACGCGCGACGTCGCTGATGAGGCCCCAGTCAGACCGACCGGAGTAGGACTGCTTCGCTGTTCGCCCGTGAACCGTGATAGCTGCCGCACCTACGCCTTCGACCCTCCGGGCCAATTCCTGTGCGTTGAGTTCCTCTTCATTCCAACCACTCCGCATCTTAACCGTCACCGGTATCCTTACAGCCTTCGCCATCGTTTCGACAATGGTCGCTGCGTGCTTCGGATCACGCATGAGGCTGCAACCTGCGTTGTGTTTCGCGATTTTTGGGACCGGACAGCCCATATTCACATCTACGATGTCCGCACCTAATGACTCCAAGATCTGCGCTGAAGCCGCCATCTTAGCTGGATCACCGCCAAACACCTGAATCGATACCGGACGTTCTTCTTCTGTGTACTCAGCGAATTCGAGCGTGCGGTCAATACCGCGTACGAGTCCTTCGGAACTGACCATCTCCGTCACAACGAGGCCACATCCACGCTGCCGCTTTACCAAGCGTCGGAACGCTGTGTCAGTCATCCCCGCCATCGGTGCCAATCCAAACGGCAGCGTTAACGTCACTTCGCCGATTTGTACCTGCGCCATTTGTTCCATCGCGTCAGTATGGCCGGACATCAGCAGCATCTACAACGACACTGACAGCCTGTTTAATCAGGTCCACAGAAAGTATCAACCTAGCTTGAGCACTCTTACGCAATAGACGTCCAATGATCCCCATAAGAGGTCCATGGATCACTTCGACCATCATTCCTTCGTGAATGAGTGGACAGGGATCGTATTGCATGTCGCTTTCTACGAGCTGCCGGATAATCGCGATTTCCTGGTTCGGGATCGGGGCAGGTACTCCGTCGAACGAAACAATATTCACGACTCCCGAACACTTCAGCACAGTGACTCGTGCAGAAGTATCGAACTTAGCAAAACAATAGCCGGGAAATAACGGCCAAGCCAACTTCTTCTTCCGGTCCTTCCAACGACTCCACCGAGTATATGTTGGTAGAAATACGTCAATGTTCTTCTGCTGAAGCTGCTCACGTACAGATTGCTCGTGTCGAGACCGTGTCCACACTGCATACCAGGCTGGCTCTAAAGAACGTGAGTCCTCAACGGAACCACGTGCCGCAAGCGCGGTTGGTGAGTTACCCATTGACAGCAAATGGCTAGACACAGCGGGCGGGGGTCGCCGACTCAGTGACCTGTGGTGGCGGCCGCCCGGATAGCGGCTATACGCGCTTCGTACACTTCACGGAGGCCATCGCTCTTCCACTCAATAATCGCGTTGGCATAAAGTTCTTCCATGAACCCATTGAACGCAACCTGGCGGCGCTCATTGAAGACCCTGTTGGCGATATCGCCACGTACATCCTCAAACGATTGAAACGAGACCGGTGTGGCTGATTCGAGTTTAAACATCTGGTAGCCAATCGCCGTCCGTATCGGATCAGTCACGTCACCGGGCGCCAAATCCTTTAGCAACTCCATTACAGCCGGTGCGAGTTCATCGTCGTTTAGTGGGCCAATCAGACCACCATTCGCCTTTGACGGCGCGTCTGAAACCCTGGCCACTACATCCGAGAATGGCTCACCAGCAACTACACTGGCAAGGGCATCGTTAGCCTTCCCTTCAAGAGCCGCCTCGGCTACGTTGGTTGGAGTGCCGTCAGGGACCGCGATCAGAATCTCCCGTAGCGTGATCTGTCCTGGTATACGAAACTCATCTGGGTTCGCGTTGTAGTACTCGCGCGCCTCAGTATCCGTCATCGCGACCTTGTCAGTAACTTCGATCCGCTGGACATTCGAAACAATGAATTGCCGCTCCATCGCACGCCTGAGGTCTGACGCTGTCATACCTTCTGCAGCCAAAACTTCGTCCCACTGCTCGTCACTTTCGATATTGTTCTGTGTTTTGACATTCTCAACAATGTCAGCGAATCTTTCGTCATCCATCTCCATACCGAGTTCACGCCCGTGCTGCACGATCAGTAGCTCATCAATTGCATCAACAATGAGCTGCGGTATTGCTTGATCCAGTAAATCGTTAAGTTCGGCGTCGGTCGTGTTCTCGTCTAGATTGCCTTGCTCACGCTGTCGCCGCAGCAGTTGAACCTGACGTTCCTCCAGTTCGGTCTTAGTAATAATCGCGCCGTTAACCTTGACGAGAACCTGTTCTAAAACAATGTTCTGCTCCGCCGGTGCACCTTCCAAAACCACGACAGCTGCCGCTACGGCCCATATGACCAAGCCACGTGTACCGCTACACTTTCTCATAAGCGCCTCAAAAGAAATGTGTTAGACACAACCATCTTAGCTGATTTCGGTTGTTGATCCCAATTCAGCCAGCACGCCGGTGACGCGAGAAAAAATGCTGCTTGGGGAAAGCGCGTCCTCAGCAGAACTGTCCCTCCGGCTGGGTCGTAGCGAGGCGTTACCGGCCCTCTCCCGGCCTGCCCACCAAGGTGCAGAAGTGGTCAGTTGCGCATCACTAGAATCAGCAGCGGCGCACAAATCAATTTTCAGGAGGCCAGGTGGAACCAACGTCACATCTGAGTGCTCCTCTACCATCTCCAAAACTCGACCAGAATCCACGACCATCTGAGGTCGGAATTTCACGACGACTGTATTGTGATCACGTTCGATCGACTCAACGCCCAACGCATCGGCACGGACCCGGAGCCGACCATAGTCAGCAAGAGTCAAAATGGAAGCGGGTAGAAGGCCGTAACGATCATGCAACTCGGATAGAATCTGCGCCAAATCATCTTCGCTCTTTGCGCCTGCCACGCGGCGGTAGACTGTCAATCGTTGCGTCATATCTGGTATGTAGTTCTGATCGATTCGCAGGTCAATCTTCAAGTTAACGGCTGCCCGCCTCTCGTCCAAAATCTCTTCGCCTTTCAATCGACTCACCGTCTCTTCCAGCAACTTGATGTACATCTCAAACCCGATCGCTTCAATGTGCCCGCTCTGTTCACCACCGAGCAGGTTGCCAGCTCCCCTAATCTCCAAATCCAGCGCGGCGACCCTAAACCCGCTACCAAGATCGCTGAACTCTCGAATCGCGGCCAAGCGTTTACGTGCGACAGCCGACAGTGCGTCGGCATGGGGTAAAAGCAAGTAGGCGTAAGCTCGGCGGTCTGACCGACCGACCCGGCCTCGCAACTGGTAGAGTTGTGCCAAACCAAAGTGATCGGCCTGATTAATGATTAAAGTGTTGACGTTTGGTAGGTCTAGACCATTTTCGATGATCGTGGTTGTTACAAGTACATCGCATTTGCGATCAATAAAACTCACCATGCATCGTTCAAGAACGTCCTCACTCATTTGGCCGTGCGCAACAGCCACCTTGACATTCGGCACGAGTCGCGTCACTAGTTCAGCGATCGAGTAGATCGATTCAATGCGGTTGTGCACGAAATAGACCTGTCCACCGCGCTCGACCTCGTGACGGATCGCCTGTGCGATCAAAGTGCGGTCGAATCTGGCGACATTGGTCTGAATCGCCAATCGATTCTTTGGGGGAGTTTCAATCAGCGACATGTCGCGAATACCGATGAGGGACATGTTGAGCGTCCTAGGAATTGGTGTTGCCGTCAGTGTTAGGACATCGACTCTCCGGCGTAATTGTTTGAGTCGTTCCTTATGAGCTACGCCAAAGCGTTGCTCCTCATCAACAATAAGCAATCCTAAGTCGCGAAACGTCACATCCCTCGAGAGCAAGCGATGGGTGCCGACAACTATGTCAGCCCTCCCATTTGCTGCGTGGCTAATAACTGTCTTTTGTTCTTGCCGAGTTCTGAATCGGCTCAGTAACTCAATCGTGACGGGAAACGCTGCAAACCGTTCTGTGAGCGTCCTGACATGCTGGAAAGCTAAGACGGTTGTGGGCGCCAGCAACGCGACCTGCTTCCCCTCCATGACTGCTTTGAATGCGGCGCGGACAGCGACTTCCGTCTTTCCGTACCCAACATCACCGCAAAGCAGACGGTCCATAGGGGTCGGAGCCTCCATGTCGCGTTTGATGTCGGCTACGGCTGTGGCTTGATCAGCAGTTAGTTCATATCGGAAGGCGTCCTCGAATTCACGCTGCCAATGCGAATCTTCGCTGAAGGCGTGGCCCGGTATGGTTTTGCGCGCGGCGTAAAGCTTCAGAAGCTCCTCCGCCATGTCACGCATCGCCTTCTTGACTCGTGTCTTCGCACGTTCCCAAGTTGTTCCCCCTAGCCGATCAAGCGACGGTCGGCTTCCACCGGTGTACTTCTGGATCAAATCGAGTTGCTCCACCGGCACGAATAGCTTCGTGGCCTCCGCATATTGGAGTTCCATAAATTCCTGCACTGCGCCGCCAACTTCAAGCTGGCGGAGACCAACGAATACACCAACACCGTGTTCCACGTGCACGACATAATCGTCGACCTTAAGGTCACGAAAATCGGTGAGGAACACCTGCGGGAGGGGGCGCCGGCGATCGGACGTTTGTCTAGGCTCCTCGAACACGTCGGCTTCGGCATAGACCTGGAATCCGGCATCAGCCAACCTAAATCCACGCGATAGCTGGCCTACAGTTACTATTACGGCCGATCTACTCGGCGGCTGATGGGCGCCGGCAATTACCGCTGAAAGCCCGTGGTCGGTCAGTAGTTCAACAGCACGGTTCAAGGTGCCACCGGTTATTGCAACGAATAACACCTGTTCGCCCTGTGCGTGCGCACGTTGGACATCCGTTATCCAGTCCGCAAGGCGGCCTCGGTACTCGATCACTGGTTGACAGGCAATGTGCACAGAATCACCCACGGATGTCTTGTAATCGAGGGCATTGAGGTAAACCGCGGTTCGTAGCCGTTGTGCAATATCGTCGGGGTTAGCCACGAACTGTTCCAGCGCTCTCGGTGCCTCACCGCGTGTTTTTGCATCCTCAAATGCGGTGGTTAATCGCTGATATGCCGTCGTCAACTGCGTATTGACTTCTTCTGGCTCGGAAGTAAGCAGGCGATATTCATGTGTTGGCAAATACTCGAACACCGAGACAGCCGGAGGCTCCTCCTCTAATGTTTCTGGATTGTTGTCGTTATCAAAGCGTTCTCGAATTGGCGTTATCGCAACCCGACTGACCCCTCCTATTGAGCGCTGTGTCGCTTCGTCATAGCGCCTTATCGACTCGATCATGTCTCCGATAAACTCGACACGCACAGGATGGTCGTCTGTGGCAGGAAAAAGGTCGACTATGCCGCCTCTGACACAAAACTCACCGTGGCCATCAACAGGGTCTTGGCGAACAAAACCTCCACGAAGAAGGCGATCGCCGAGTAACGTTGGCGACGTCTCGTCCCCCGGAGCAAGGTGAATCGACGCATCCAGCATTACCGCTGGAGCACTCACACGAGGGAGAAGCGCTTCAACTGAGGCCACGACAACCCGAGCCTTGCCTCGCACCAAGGCGGAGAGAGCAGCTGCCCGTGCCGAGGTGACCTCGAGGTGCGGCACTAATCCGCGATATGGATCGACCTCCAGCGATGGAAACGGAAGAATTGCAAGTTCGGCCTCGGGGGCCGAACACCCCTCCAGTGACGCGAAGAAGAACCTAGTGTCAGATGTCATCGGGTCAACATCGGCATCGGTCGGTACGACAAGGAGGCTCACTGTTTGACGTCGTGTGGTGGCCGCCGTGAACAGGGCACAAGCCGAACTCGTCAACCCAGTAATGGCAGTAGCGTTAATCTTGGTATCAAGCTGCTCGAGTGCGGTCTTGAGCATCGCCCGCACCGAAAGCGATTGGGGGGTCGAGGGAATCACGATCAAACCAGCGGAGAAGATGAACCCCCGATGTTAGCACGCGGGAGCCAAGAAAACCGCAACGGGTGTCGCGGTCTTCCATCTGGCACTGAGGACTAAAAGTGGAGTTCCGAATGCAAGGAACAGATGCGCTTCACGATTGCCGTCGTAGAGTGACCCTGCTCAATGTCGACACGCACAACCCGTCCACCCCGAGACTCAACTGTTTCACGTCCGACAATCTGGTCGGCCATCCAGTCAGCACCTTTCACAAGCACATCGGGCTGCAACTGCGCAATGAGTTTCTCAGGCGTTGGCTCCTCAAAGATAACCACCGCGTCAACGGAGGCTAGTGCCTCCAGCACTTCCGCACGCTCGGTTGCTGGAACAATGGGCCTTCCTAGTCCCTTGATCGACCGCGCGGATGTGTCACCGTTAAGCCCAACGATCAGAAGGTCGCCTTCTGCGGCTGCCTTCCTGAGATAGCGCACATGCCCAGGGTGGACCAAGTCAAAAACGCCATTCGTGAAAGCAATGGATCCGCCTGCTGCACGTGTTTGGTTAACTAGGTCGATCGCTTCGTCGTACATCATCGTCACCATAGAGGTCTTATCTAGTCGAGATATCCTGTGAAACGAATGTTGTCTGGAAACTTCCAACGATGGCGCGGGCGGAAGATTCCTATGTCATTAGTACGCGATTTAACGCGAAAGGTATGCAATAGGCGGTGATAGTCATACGGATATCCGTCACGCTTGTGCACCGCGACGTCAAGTTTGTAGGTACCTGCGACCAGGTCTAGGCTGTCAATGGTAAAAACAATTTCTCCCTCACCGTCCATACGTTCGGAGGTCAACTTCTCAAGAGCCGTGTTGGTACCGTAACAGCACACACCCTCAGCATTAAATAAACTGATCCCGAATACGAAGTCGCCTACGGGCTTTGCAGCCCGGACACGCAACCGGATGGACATCCGTGCACCGCAGGGAAAAACGTGCGAGGGTTGGTCATCATCACCCACCATCGAGACTTCCACGATTTCAACCTCGCGTGACCCCCAGCGGCCCTCGGTGGCCTGGAACATGTCGGGTGGATGGTCATCGGTGGGCGGTCCGGCCGTTCTCGCCTGCTCCCTCGTCTTCGCATCGGCAGAGGCTATCTGCCGCTCTTCCGCCTTCTCCACGTCAACTAAATACGCATCGACAACTCGAGTTGGATCGCCGGTCGCGCGGATCCGCCCGTCGTCTAACCACACAGCCTCGTCGCAAAGTCGCTCCACTAGATCCAGAGAGTGAGTTACCAGTAGGACGGTCTTACCTCGCCGACGAAACTCGGCAAATTTATCAAGACACTTATGGGTGAAACTCTGATCGCCGACCGCCAGTACTTCATCAATCAGTAACACGTCCGGGTCGACATGGATTGCCACAGCGAATCCGAGTCGCATATACATGCCTGACGAGTAGGTTTTCACTGGTGCGTCAATAAAATCTTCTAGCTCGGCGAACTCTACAATCTCGTCGAACTTCCTGGTGACCTCCCGTTTTGACAGGCCTAGCATGATGCCGTTAATGAAGATATTCTCCCGCCCACTGATCTCAGGATGGAAGCCAGCTCCGAGTTCAATCAGCGCTGAAATGCGCCCGTCGACTCTGACCGTGCCCAACGTCGGCTTGGCGATACCAGCGACCAATTTCAACAAGGTGCTCTTTCCCGATCCGTTCGAACCGATCACCCCCACCGTCCGCCCTTTCTCTACAGTAAGCGACACGTCCTGAAGGGCGGAAAATGTTTCGTGAGGCCGAAGGTCAGAGATCAGGCTACCCGACAACAGAGCGCTCTTCAGCGTGGCGAATTGCCGGCGACGGCTAAATCGACGGTAGACCTTAGACACTCCTTCGACGGCGATTACGTTCGTCAACTCCACCCTCTCATACTTCTTCGGCAAACGAGTCGCGTAGCCTGTCGAACAGAAAATATCCCAGGAGAAACAATACGATTGACACGCCACCCAGGGCTAACAGCCACTTCCAATGCCCAAACGGCCCGTCGTAGAACAAGATCTCCTGATAGGAGATGACCAAGTGGGTGAACGGGTTCAGGTCCAGTAGGACCTTGCCACTCGGCGGAGCTAATGACATCGGATAGATAATAGGCGTGGCGAAAAACCAGAAGGTCATCAGGTTTCCTAAGATATCTCTTAGGTCACGAAAGTGGACCGTTAGCGACGCCACAATCAGCGCTAAGCCAAGTGTAAAGAAAAGCTGTACGAGCACGACAACCGGCAACCAGAGTAATTCCAATGGACGGACTGGCACCGCGAAGTACACCAGTGCAGCAGCAATTATCGGTAGCCCTAGCAAGAAATGGATCATGTTCGCGAGAACAGTAACAACCGGCAGCACTTCGGCAGGAAACAGCACCTTCTTGATCAAATTGCCGCCTGCGATCAGCACATTCGACGCCTCTAGGACAGATGACGAAAACCATGTCCAAGGCAGAAGACCGCAAAACATGAACAACGCGTAGGGCTCAATGTCGATCGGACGGATGCCCGGGAGAACGACGCTGAAGACAAACCAATAGACCAACAGAAGCAGAAGGGGGTTGATAAAGGACCAAAAAAACCCAAGAACCGATCCACGGTAGCGCGCCTTGAGTTCACGGGCCACCAGGCTTTGAATGAGGCTTCGGTGGCGGAGTAAGCGAACCAGGTTATGCAGCATCGACCTGAAGCACTAGCGTAGTGATGTTGTCGGGTCCGCCCCCAGCATTAGCTGCCTCGACCAACGATTTACAGATATCAGAAAGGGGACCGTCCTGCTCCAATAGTTCATGTAGATGTCTGGGCCTAAATAATAGTCGACTTCGAATCAAGACCGAAGGCTAGCTGCGGACCTGGGCGCGTGCAGCGACCTGTATTCGAACGAGCGACCGGTGCAGCGAGACGCGCGCTCGCTCAACATCAATATCCAAGGACCGCTCAGCCAGCCGCTTCTCAGCACGCTGCTTGGCCAACCGTGAACGCTCAACGTCGATCTCCTCAGCGCGCTCAGCTACCTTTGCAAGCACTGTGACACGGTCGGACTGGACCTCGACGAACCCTGAGAGGATCGAAATAAATGATCGTTCTTGATTCGTACGAAACCAGAGTTGCCCAACATCCATCATCGTCGCTAGGAGCGGAGTGTGCCCGGGTAAAACATCAAAATACCCTTCCGCGCCAGGAATGTGCACCTCGTCAACCAACTGGCTGACCAGCGACCTGTCTGGGGTGACAACCTCGAGTGTGAGTTGTGATGGTAATACCATGGGATCCCTACACGACGCGCCCTGCCTCAGGCACTTTTCATCTTTTCAGCTTTCTCGATTGCCTCGGCAACGGTTCCCACGAGATAGAACGCCTGCTCCGGCAGGTCATCATGTTCCCCCTCAACAATCGCCTTAAAGTCACGGACAGTATCAGCAATCGGCACGTACTTACCGGGCAGACCTGTGAATTGCTCAGCCACGAAGAACGGCTGGGATAGGAACCTTTGTACCTTCCGCGCACGTGACACTGTCAGCTTGTCATCCTCCGACAACTCGTCAATCCCTAGGATGGCGATGATGTCCTGTAGGTCCTTGTAGCGCTGCAGGACCTGCTTCACCTGACGGGCAACTTCATAATGTTCCTCGCCAATAATCCGCGCATCCAGAATGCGTGAAGTCGAGGCTAGCGGATCAACGGCCGGGTAAATACCAAGTTCGGCAATTGATCGTGAGAGGTTTGTCGTCGCATCAAGGTGAGCAAAGGTCGTCGCAGGGGCCGGGTCGGTGTAGTCGTCGGCCGGTACATAAATAGCTTGTACTGAAGTAATCGAGCCTTTTTTCGTCGAGGTAATCCGCTCCTGGAGTTCACCCATCTCAGTCAAAAGAGTTGGCTGATAGCCCACCGCCGACGGCATGCGGCCCAACAACGCTGAGACCTCCGACCCTGCTTGGGTGAACCGGAAAATGTTATCAATGAAGAGGAGGACGTCCTTGTTTTCCTCATCTCGGAAGTACTCCGCCACAGTCAGCGCACTCAGGCCAACCCGGAGCCGCGCGCCCGGGGGTTCGGTCATCTGACCGTATACTAAGGCGGCTCGTGACTTGTCAGGCTCGTCGATGTTGATAACACCACTTTCCTGCATCTCAAGCCATAGGTCGTTACCCTCACGCGTTCGTTCGCCAACTCCGCCAAACACCGAAACGCCGCCGTGCTTCAGCGCAATATTATGGATAAGCTCCATAATGATGACGGTTTTGCCAACACCGGCACCGCCGAACAGCCCGATCTTGCCGCCACGCAAGTACGGCTCCAACAAGTCAATGACCTTGATCCCGGTCTCAAACATCTCAAGTTCGGTTGATTGATCCTCAAGAGTTGGGGCCGGTCGGTGAATCGGCCAACGTTCGTTCGCCTCAACAGGCCTGTCAGGAAAGTCAACAGGCTCACCAAGTACATTTAGCACCCGGCCAAGGGTCTTCGGCCCAACAGGCACGGAGATTGGTTCACCAAGGTCGACCACCTGCATGCCCCGTTGCATTCCATCAGTCGGCTTCATGGCCACAGCACGTACTCGGTTTTCACCAAGGTGCTGCTCAACTTCAGCAATGACGTCAATCTCGGCGCCAGCGCCATCTTTTTCGTGAGATTGGACCCGGATCGCGTTGTAAATCGCCGGCAGGTGCCCACCCTCAAACTCAACATCAATAACAGGTCCAATAATCTGGACCACTTTGCCGGTTTTCTGTTCCACCGTCACTACATTCGCCATGTGTCTTGATCCCTCTACAGCGCCTCGGCTCCCGACACAACCTCGATTATCTCGCGCGTGATGGCCGCCTGACGTACTTTGTTCATATAGATTGTCAACTGTTCGATAAGCTCACCAGAATTCTTCGTCGCCGCATCCATGGCGGTCATGCGAGCTGCGTGCTCGGCCGCTGCCGATTCCAGGAGCGCCCGGAAAATCTGTATCTCTACATGGTGGGGAATCAGCGTGCTGAAAATCTCTCGTGCCGCCGGTTCGTAGAGGTAGTCGATGAGCAACTCGGTCTTCGCCGTATCATCATGGTCCGTTGGAGCGACCGGTTCGGTGGTCATGTCATCGGGCACAAGCCGTCCGATGGGCAGTAAACGTTCGACGACGACACGCTGCTGTAACACTGACTTAAACTCGTTATAAACGAGATACACCGTGTCAACCTTCTCGTTCATGTACTCGTCGATCGCGGTCTCGGCAATCGCCTGTGAGTCTTTAGATGACAGTTTGGCGAAAAGGTTTACGAGTTCATACCTGACGTCGAAACCACGACGATTGAAAAAGTCTCGGCCCTTTCGGCCCACCAGCCCAAGTGCCACTTCCCGATCCGGGTCCTCTACCGCGAACCTCTCGGCGGTCTTGATGATGTTGGTATTGAAACTACCGCAGAGTCCTTTGTCAGCCGTGATTACAAATATCAGGGTTCGACCCGCTGTAACAGCGTGTTCCCTTAAAAGGGGGTGCGCCGATGGCTCAACACGTGTTGCCATGTCGTTAAGCACGCGAAGCATATGGTGCGCAAACGGGCGGGCACCCAGAATCTGTTCCTGCGCCCGGCGAAGTTTCGACGCCGCAACCATTTTCATGGCCTTGGTGATCTGCTGTGTTGACTTGACGGCACGAACACGGCGGCGGACGTCGAGAAGGGAAGGCATCGATCAAGCTGCCTCAGTTTTCCTATTGGCCACAAAGTCGGCAGTAAACTCTTTGATGGCAGCGGTCAGATCAGTTTTGAGCTGTTCGTCTAACTGTGACTTCTCTCGATCGCTGCGCAAATAGCACTATGTCGTGTTTCGACAAACCGATAGAGTTCTCGTTCGAACTTTTGAACATCGGTCACGGCTACCTCATCGAGCAACCCAGTGGTGCCAGCAAAGATAATCATTATCTGCTGCTCGACAGCCAGTGGCTCATACTGGGGTTGCTTGAGGAGTTCGACTAGTCGCTGCCCCCGCGAGAGCTGGGCCTGAGTCGCTTTGTCTAGCTCGCTACCAAACTGTGCAAAGGCCGCCAGTTCTCGATACTGCGCGAGGTCGAGCCGAAGCGTGCCGGCCACTTGGCGCATTGCCTTGACTTGCGCCGACCCCCCGACTCGCGAAACAGAGTTGCCAACATTGATCGCCGGTCGCACGCCTTGGTGAAACAGATCGCTCTCAAGAAAGATCTGGCCGTCGGTGATTGAGATAACGTTGGTTGGAATATAGGCCGAAAGATCGCCGGCTTGGGTCTCAATGATAGGCAGGGCAGTCAAAGAACCGCCGCCCCGTGTGTCACTCAGCTTGGCCGCCCTCTCAAGTAACCGGGAGTGCAGATAGAAAACATCACCTGGGTAGGCTTCACGGCCAGGCGGTCGACGCAGAAGCAACGAGATCTCGCGGTAGGCCTGCGCGTGCTTTGATAAATCATCATAGATACAGAGGGCGTGTCGTCCGGAGTCTCGGAAGTGCTCGCCGATTGAGCATGCTGCGTACGGACTAACAAAAAGCAACGATGCCGGGTCCGAAGCAGCTGCAGCGACAACGATTGTGTAGGTCATCGCACCCGCGTCTTCAAGGGTCTTAACGACTTGGGCGATTGTGGACTGTTTCTGCCCAATAGCGTTATAGATGCAAATAACGCCGGTGTCCTTCTGATTAATGATTGTGTCAACGGCTACAGCGGTTTTACCAGTCTGGCGGTCACCAATGATCAATTCTCGCTGGCCTCTGCCGATCGGAATCATGGCGTCGATCGCCTTTAGACCAGTTTGCAGTGGCTCACGAACCGGTTGGCGATCGACCACGCCAGGGGCGATTTGTTCGATAGGCCGGTACTGATTGCTCGTAATCGGCCCTTTGCCATCAATTGGCTGGCCCAGAGCGTTGATAACACGGCCCAACATCTCGTCACCTAACGGCACCGAAATAATCCGGCCGGTGCGTTTCACGGTGTCGCCCTCGCGGATCTTGGTGTAGTCACCGAGCAATACAGCACCAACGCTTGATTCTTCGAGGTTAAGCGCGATGCCAAAAACTCCGTGAGAAAACTCCAACATTTCACCAGCCATGACGCTTTCAACACCGTGCAGCCTTGCAATGCCGTCGCCGATGGCAATTACGGTGCCGACCTCGCTCACGTCGACGTTGACCGCGTAGTTCCCTATTTGATCGCGGATTATTTTAGAAATTTCTTCAGCTTTGATATCCATCAGGTTCCACTCTCTAGTTGCTCTCTCAGCCGTTCAAGCTGGGTTGCAACACTGCCGTCGTAAACAGTACTACTGACCTTTGCCACGACGCCACCGATGATCGATGGGTCGACCCGTGCATCAATCAACACCTGTTTTCCGGTCACCTCCCCAAGCCGTTGGGCAATCGCGCCGCGCCGATCGGCTGATAGTTTCACCGCTGTCGTCACTTCAGCGCGTACGATCTGTAACCGGTCTTGCACACGGGCTCGAAAAGCCGAGAGGATTTCCTGGACCAAGTTCATCCGGTCACGTGCAGCCAGTAGATCTAGCAATCTTGTGACCGCGGCTGACACATTCTTTTTATGCCTTAGAACCGCGGTCACAGCAGCCTGCTTGTGCGAAGGCGGCACGGATGGGTTTATGAGCGCCTCCTGCAACGAGGGGTGGACTTCCAGCAAGGTGACAAACTCCTCTAAATCGTGCTCAGCGGTCGAGGGCTCCTCGTCCTTGTCTCTAACCGTCACCTCAAACAACGCGCGTGCATAACGTCCTGCGATAACCCGTTCAGTCATTTTCTTTCAACACCCTTCGGTGCTGGTTCTAGCACCCGGTTATCAACCGGGCCGTACTTGGTCAACGTACCGGTCAACAAGTCTCAGCTGGTCTGTCGCTGACAGATTATCTTGAATCCGCTGCGCCGCCACTCGCGTGGCTAACGCGGCCGCGTGCTGCGTCAGCTGCTGCTTCGCGACCCGTAACTGGAGGGCCAACTCTCTACGACTTTCCTCGATCAGCCTCTGACGAGCCGCCTCGGTCGACTCTCGCAGCCGTTTCTCCTCAGCAGCAACCTCCTCCTGGCCGCGCACCCGAAGCGTCTCCAGCTCATCAGGAAGGGTTAGTAGCCTCTCCTTGATCGCTTCCAATTGCTGGGCTGCTTCGGCACTAGTCGCCCGCGCTTGGGCGAGACCCGCACGCACCTGGTCGCTTCGATCACTCAGATAAATGCTGAGAGGTCCCCGAAGTAATACAAATAGGATACCCGCGAGCACAGCGAAATTAGTAAGCCGTGCGATTGTTTCCAGTAGAGGCGTGTCGTGCTCTTCCTCAGCATGTACTGAGTCGGCTTGTGTTGGTTGGGAAGCCGCGGCTAAGACGCCGCTAACGCCAGCCCATTGAATCGCCGGCAGAACCACGGCGAAGCTGAGGCAAATGAAGAGAACGGACGACCGCCTAAAACTCGACCATTCAGAGCTACGAGTGGAGGCAATGGCAAGCGAATGGCGGATGCGGGTCAACGATCTCCAACTTAACGGGACGCCCGGTGCACCTTCCGCGCCAGTAGTCAATTCGACGAAATCTTCCGGCCTAGCACCTGCTCGGCGGCGGCGAGGCCGAGCGCCTCCGCATCGCGCTCGAGTTGGGCGCGAGCTTCAGCGGTCTGCGTCTTCAGGCGTTCGGTCGCATCAGCGAGGTTCGACTCGGCATCCCGTTGCGTTTCATTGAGGATTTCAGCGCGACGAGCCAGTAACTCTCGACGGTTCTCCTCCATCTGTTGGTAAATCTCTGCACGCGCAGCCGCTGTCTTCGTTTCGAACTCTGCTGTCGCTTCAGCGGCTTTTCTTGCCGCTGACTCGGCCAGCTCAAGCGCTGACCGAATGGCACGCTCACGCGTTTCCATCACCTCGGTAAGTGGTGCAATTAAAAAACGCTTGAGGGTCCATGCCAGTAACAACACCAACCCAATTACCCAGAAGACCGTCAGGTCTGGAATCAAAGAGAACTCCCGCTTGGTAGAGCGACGACCCAGAAGGGTTTCGAACGCCCGTGCAGAACGCCGATTTTAGCATCTGCACTGCACGACGACAAGAGCGGCCAGGCTAAAACTTGTGTTCGTAAAGCCTACCCCACGTAAACCCTAGAGCCAGATTCCACGAACGACTCAACTGTGCCAATCTTGACTGCCTGGCTACCAGTTGCCGCTAATGCACTCATCGCTCGGTCCACCACAGTGGCCGCCACTGCGACCAGCAACCCTCCAGATGTTTGGGGATCGTAGAGCAAGGTTGCAATCTCTCCAACTAGCCCCGCTTCGAACCTCGTCCGCTGGCCGAAGTGCTCCGCGTTGGTGTCGCCCCCGCCAGTTCGATTCTGTCGCACCAGAGCAGATGCCCCCTCAAGTAATGGAACCGCTGCTGATTCAATCCGAAAGGCAACGCTTGAAGCCGAGGCCATCTCACAGGCATGACCCACTAGACCGAAACCAGTAACGTCGGTGCAGGCATGGACTTCATCCCGGCCCAAGGTGCATAGCGCATCAGCGGAGGCGCGGTTGAGTGTCGTCATCGACTCGATAGCAGCCGTTTCGATATTCTCTGCGGCACGTCTTTTCTTGATCGCGGTTGCAATAATCCCGGTGCCTATCGGCTTGGTTAGCAACAACTTGTCTCCAACCTGTGCCCCCGCGTTTGACAGCACCCGGTCTGGGTCTACACGGCCGGTTACGGCATACCCGAATTTGACCTCGGCATCCTGCACTGTGTGTCCCCCGATAAGGGCTACTCCGGCTTCACTCAGTTTGCTCAATCCTCCCTCGAAGATCGCCTTCACCACAGTTGGGTCGAACTCCTGGCTCGGAAAACCCGCAATGGCCATTGCTGTGAGTGGTTTCCCGCCCATAGCGTAAATATCACTCAAGGAGTTCGCTGCAGCGATTTGTCCATAGGCGAAAGGGTCGTCCACGATTGGCGTGAGGAAATCAACGGATTGGACTAGCGCTGAACTGGCATCCCACCGGTAGACACCCGCGTCGTCGGAAGTGCGGAAATCGACCAGCACCCGTTCGTTTTCCAACGAAGGTAAATCGCCCAGGACCTGAGCGAGCTCGCCGGCAGCGAGCTTACTCGCTCAACCCGCGCAACTGGAGTAGTCGGTCAGTCGTCGTTTGGTCCAACGCATGTCTAGTTCACTGATACTACAGCCCTCTTCCACGGTGACCCAGAATTCGTTCACCGCTTTGTCAATTGCTCGTAGATTCGTTGTAGCTCTTCCTCCGAACTGAAGTCGATCTCAATCCGCCCTCCCTTCCGTTTTCGGATGACACGTACCCGTGTACCTAGGGCGAATCGGAGCTGCTCCTCGGCCGCACGGACATGTACGTCGGGCGCCTCCGGCCTACCTGCTCTGATCCCTTGTCCTGTGAGCTTACGGATGAACGCCTCGGTTTCTCGAACCGACAGTCGCCGCCTCATTACCTCACGGGCCGCTCGCCGTTGAGCCGACTCGTCTGGCACGCCCAACAGCGCACGGGCATGGCCAACGGTCAGACCACCAGACATAAGGTTGGCCTTAATTTCCTCTGGCAACTTCAATAGACGTAGAGCATTTGCGATGGTCGAACGATCTTTCCCAATCGCACTAGCAATCGCGTCGTGTGTCAGCTGATGCTGTTCCACCAGACGCTGGTAAGCAACGGCTTCCTCAATAGGATTCAGGTCTTCACGCTGTAAATTCTCGATGAGTGCGAGCGGCAATAATTGGTCGTTTGTTACCTCGCGGACAACGATGGGCACACGCAACAAACCCGCCCGTTGCGCGGCACGCCACCGCCGCTCCCCCGCGACGATTTCGTACCTATCCTCAACTTTTCGCACGACGAGCGGTTGAATAACACCGTTGGCTCGGATCGACTGTGCCAACTCATCCAGTTTCGCCCCGTCTACCTCCGTCCGTGGTTGGTCGGGATTCGGAATGAGTTGATCGATGTCAATTTCGTTGAGCGCAACCTTGGGAGTTGGCGACACGTCAGGAATAAGTGCGCTCAGTCCCCGGCCGAGCGCTGGGCGCTTTTCAGTCATACTTCTCTCCCAGAATAATCGAGTCCTTGTTGAGAATTTCTTTGGCAAGGGAAACATAAGCCTTCGCGCCTCGTGATTTCTTGTCGTAGAGAATAGCCGGTAATCCGTGGCTTGGTGCCTCACCCAACCGTACGTTCCTGGGTATAACCGTATCGAACACTTTCGCTTTAAAGAATTCCCTGATTTCACGTGAGACCTGTTGTGAGAGATTGGTGCGACCGTCGTGCATCGTCAGTAAGACGCCTTCGATATCAAGACTAGGGTTGAGCGAAGCACGGACACGCTGAAGGGTCGAGACCAACTCGGCTAAGCCCTCCAAGGCGAAGTACTCGCTGAGCATAGGGATTAAAACGGTGTCCGCAGCAACAAGACCATTGAGGGTTAGAAGGCCCAGGGACGGTGGGGTGTCGATAAAAACGTAATCGTACCGATCGACGAGTTGTTTTACCAGCGAGCGGAGTCGCTTTTCGCGATTTTCGAGCGAGACCATTTCGAGCTCTGCCCCGGTCAGGTTGCGCTCTGCCGGCACCACAGATAGGCCGCTCACGGTGGTCTGCAACACAAATCCCGAAAAGTCAGGAATCGTTTTGGCTGTGAGAGCTTCGTAAACAGTGCCTTGACTGCTGGACTGTCCTTTCAGACCAACCCCGCTGGTTAAATTAGCTTGAGGATCGACGTCGACAGCTAACACACGGCGCTCCACAAGCGCCAAAGAGGCAGCCAGATTGATTGCGGTTGTGGTCTTGCCAACCCCGCCCTTCTGATTAGCAACAGTAATGACCCTGGCAGCCATGAAACTTAACCGTTGGTATAAATTATGTTAAATGACCTATAATACAAAACTTCTAGATTAGGATACGTCCAGAGGCTTGTTTGGTCAAGCTGTTTCACGTGAAACAGTCACCTTTGAGACTTCTGCTTTCACTAACCATGTTTCACGTGAAACAGCTTGCGCGAGATATTCGTCAGCTATCTTGAAACTTTTTCCTTCTGAAGCACGACTAATCGACTTCCAAGTGATTCAACGAGTTGAACAGTTTGCCTCAAAACAAGTGGGGGGCTGAGCGACCTTGACTCTTTCGTTTTGCCGCTGCTTTCAAACAGAAGCATCTTTCCCTCATATTGCAGGAAACTCTGAAGCTTGTTAAGTGAGGCCCTGTCTACACCGATAGCCCTTACGCTCACAAAGGCCATCGACTCGAGCAGGTCTTTACGAAGTAGTAAATCCTCCCAACGAACCGTTTCAACCTTTGAATCCTTCAGGTCAAGTGTCCTCAAGGCCTCCCGAAGAAAGGCTGATTTCCTTGTTTTTGATTCAACCATTGTAAGGTGGAGATTTGGCCTAAATAGCTTGATTGGGATGGCTGGGGAACCGTTACCGGAACCTACATCGAGGAGGCTCAGCTCGCCACCTGGGATTACTTTCGCCGCAATTAAAGGCTCGATGATCAATCTTTTCAGCGACGAGTCAGTGTCGACGCTGGAGGTTAGGTTGACCGTTGAGTTCCAGCGGGCTAAGAGAGCCAGGTAGGCCCTCAGATTTTCAGCCTGTTCACCGTTGAGCCGAAGCCCTGATTGAGCGGCTAGGCGCTCGAGCCTTAGAATCGGTTCCTTTGCGCTCATGGCCGACATGCATGATATCGCGGTCTTGTCTTATCTTTCCCCCAAGTTCTCTTACTACCACTAAAAAGTAGGCTACCAAGAATTGCGATCGCGGCTGGTGTCATACCAGGAATTCGACGGGCCTGACCGAGTGTTGTCGGCAAAGTCTGCGTAAGCCTTTCGATGACTTCTGTCGACAAACCTGGGATCTTCGCGTAAATGAACCCTCGGGGAATTTCGCATTCTGCTTGTTGTTGCTCTCGCTCCACAGCAGCCATCTGACGTTTGAGATAACCCTCATACTTGATTTCAGTCTCCACAGTCGCCAGATCTATTATCTTCGTATTTTCTTCGCCTTTAAGTTCTATCTCGCCGCTATCAATCAATGATTTGAGTCTGAGTTGTGGACGACGAATGGCCTCAGAGGCGCGAACACGACAACCGTCTGGTAACGTAACCGTTGTCTTTCTCAAAGTCTTAAGATTCTGCTCAAAACGTCGCCGACGACCAACGAATCGCTCCCATCGTTTTTTTGTAACGAGGCCGATGTTCCACCCGTGTTGGGTAAGTCGCAGGTCCGCGTTGTCGGTTCGAAGAAGCAACCGATGTTCGGCCCGTGAGGTAAACAGGCGGTAAGGCTCGAGGCACCCCTGCGTAGTGAGGTCGTCAATCATCACGGCCAAATATGCCTCATCACGACGGAGCACGAGGGGCTCATCCCCTGCGATGGTGCGTGCGGCGTTGATGCCAGCTATTAATCCTTGACCCGCCGCTTCTTCATACCCTGAGGTCCCGTTTACCTGTCCTGCTAGGTAAAGATTGTTAAGTCGTTTGGTCTCTAGACTCGGCCGAAGCTCAGTTGGCTGGATGAAATCGTACTCGACCGCATAGCCAGGTCGCAGCAACGTAGCAGCCTCGAGGCCCGGCAGATTCCTGATGATCGCCCTTTGGACCTCACGCGGCAAACACATCGACATCCCGTTTACATAAATCTGTTCGACATCAATCCCTTCGGGTTCAAGAAAGACTTGATGGCGTTCTCGGTCGGGAAACCTCACAACCTTGTCCTCAAGTGACGGGCAGTAACGCGGACCGATTCCTTGGATTTGTCCGTTGAATAAAGGGGAGTCGTCAAGATGTGTGCGGACCAAAGCGTGAACTTTTTCGTTGGTGTGTACGAGGTAACAGTTGATTTGCGGATTCCTAATCCGATCAGTCATGAATGAAAACGGAGTCGGCTGATCATCCCCGCGCGTCACTTCCACACGATCCCATTCGATCGTGTCGCGATGTAAGCGGGGCGGCGTGCCAGTCTTGAGCCGCCCCCAGCGAAACTCCAATCGCTTCAACGACTCGGCGAGGGCGGTCGACGGCAGTTCGCCGTACCGGCCAGCAGGACGTTGCTCCCGCCCGATATGAATTAGACCATTGAGAAACGTGCCAGCAGTGACCACCAGTGCCTGACAGATCAGTAATCGACCATCTGCCATCCGTAGTCCTCGAACAGCGTTGTTGCGAACCACGATTTCGGCAGCCGCGCCAAAGATCCACTCAATTCGTGGTTCGCGCTCGAGGGACGCTAGAACCCAACGAGAGTACCTTTGTTTGTCGGCCTGGGCGCGAGGCGACCGGACAGCCGGTCCACGACTTCGATTTAGTAATTTGAACTGAATTCCGGTTGCGTCAATTGCCTCCCCCATGAGACCACCAAGGGCATCAATCTCGCGCACCAGATGACCTTTCGCAGTACCGCCAATCGCCGGGTTGCAGGACATCGTCGCCACAGTTTCGCGCGAGAGCGTGCATAGGCCCACCCGCCGCCCCATGCGCGCTGCAGCTCGCGCCGCTTCACATCCTGCATGTCCTGCGCCAACGATGACCAGGTCGTAGTACGACATCGAAATTTAGAGATAACGAGTTTCCAGAAACCTCATCGGGTTAGGTCTCTAGCATTGACATAGAGACTGTTGAGATGAACGACGGCAACTGTATCACTGTGACAAAGACTACAGAATCTACTTACCGATGCAGAACCGCTTGAAGATGTGCTGCAGAAGATCTTCGGTGGTGCGTTGGCCAGTAATCTCTTCCACGATCGCGCGTGCTCGCTGTAGGTCAGCGAGCACGAATTCTTCCGATATCTCTGTGGAAACAGCCTGTGCGGCTTGGTCGAGTTCACCGCGCGCTCGTTCCAGCAGGTCAAGATGCCGAGTGTTTGTGATCGCTGGTGAGTCGCGGCGCGGTTCCTCGGCAGCCAGCTCGGCCGTTAGCGCCTCTCGAAGAGCTTCAAGACCGGCTTCTGTCGTGGCCGTAGCCTTCACGATGCGACTGGACACCGCGGTGAATGGATCTGACGCCCACGCCAACGGCAGGTCGTCTTTATTGGCAACGATTAATCGCTGGCACGACGAAGTTTCCTCGAGCAACTGAAGGTCGCTGTTGTCAAATGGACGGGATTGGTCGAAGACTAGGAGGGAAAGGTCGGCCACCGCCATTACTGAACGAGCGCGGAGCACGCCTTCGATTTCAACCGCATCGCCTGTTTCTCGTATCCCGGCAGTGTCTACCAATCGAACAGGGACACCGCACACATCAATTGTTTCAGTGACAAGGTCGCGCGTCGTGCCGGCCACGTCGGTGACAATTGCCCGACCGGCACCCACAAGACCATTGAAAATGCTGGACTTCCCCGTGTTTGGGCTCCCAATAATTGCGACTTGCCTACCCTCACGAATCACCCGACCGCGACGCCCACCTGCGAGCAATCCGCTTATTCGGGCGCCAATGTCGACGATCGCCGTAACCGTTTTCCGTCGGTCGATAAAATGGTAGCCCTCCTCGGGAAAGTCGAGCGAGGCTTCGAGGCCAGCGATCAAGTCGAAGAGGGTCGCGTCGATCGCTTTTATTTCAGTACTAAGTGTGCCCTCTAATTGATCGTAAGCTAGTCGAGCCTGCAGTGGTGTAACGGAGTCAACCAAGTCAGCGACTGCCTCAGCCTGTACGAGGTCTATACGCCCGTTGAGGAAACCGCGAAGCGTAAACTCCCCTGGTTCGGCTAACCGAGCACCGGAACGCATTGCGGCCTCAACGATCGCTTCGAGCACCACTGGGCTCCCATGCGCGCTTAGTTCGACAACGTCGTCACCGGTGTAGGACGCTGGGCCCGGGAAAGAAGTGGCTAGTACCTGATCGATCCGTTCCGTGTCATTATCACTGGCAATCTCCTCGAGCGTCGCGAGTGTCGCCGTGCGTGGTTTAAGCCGCGCGCGGTTCCCCAGCAGCGCCCCAGCAATCGACTGGGCATTTGGGCCACTTAGGCGGACAATACCAATGCCACCGCGTCCCGGTGGGGTCGCAATGGCGACGATTGTGTCGTCGGTGTTAAACACGGGATGGATATGCCCGCTGGTGGGCGAATGGTGGCGGGGTGGCGCCCGGCGTTAACCACTCCCCTTGACTGTAATACTAATCGTCTTGAGCAAAGCGTCACCAATGCTCTCAGAGTCCACGTCCGGCTCCTCGGCAATGGCCAAGTGCACGATACGCCGTGCGTAGGCATTCAATGGTCCAAGTTCCTGCGCCTCACCCGTTTGCTTCGCACGGTCAGCGAGCAACCGAGCCGTTTGCCGCAACTCCTCGTCTTGGCCCTGCCTAAAATCACGATAGTCGACGACAACGCGGTGGCGGTCAGGAAGCTCGTGACGAAAAACGGAGTTCATGACATGTTGTAGCGCGTCAAGTGCAGCAGCGCGTTTTTCCAACAACACCTCGCCCCCGTCACCATCAAGTCGTATGCGCAGGCAATCGTCGTGCTCTTCAACCACCGGTTCTAGTGGGAGAGCAAGGTTTAACAGAACCTCTTTGACCAGATCTTGCACTCGAGTTTTCAGTTCCGTATCTGCGTTCATCGTCTAGCCGCCCCCGTGCTCACGTGAGCCCTTCTTTTTCACCTTCGCTTTTTTGGTTCGACGTTCAGCGGGCGGCCTGACCGTGTGCACCTTCGGCGGGCCGATAATCCGATTGGTCACCACTTGTTGCCCCACGCCCCACAGATTACTTACGAGCCAGTACAGGACCAATCCGCTCGGTGCCCCCAAGAACATAAACGTGAAGACGACCGGCATCACCATCATTACCTTCTGCTGAGTCGCATCTGCCGTTGATGGTGTCATTCGTTGCTGCGCCATCATCGTCACGCCCATCAGTAAAGGAGTGACATACAGCGGATCAGGCTTCGCAAGGTCTTGAATCCAAAACATAAACGGAGCGTCTCGGATTTCGATAGCGACTGATAGTAATGAATAAAACGCAAACAAAACCGGCATCGTCGCCAACATCGGCAAACAGCCGCTTGCGGGGTTTACTCCGCGGTCGCGATACAAACCCATTAGCTCCTGATTCATTTTCTGTTTAGCCGGGTCGGTGGCCTTTAGACCTTTGTAGCGATCCTGAATGGATTTAATTTCTGGCTGCAACTCTTGCATCTTACGCATCGACACGACGCTTTTGTGACGCAAGGGAAACATGGCGGCATTGATCATGATGGTAAGAATGATGATCGACCACCCGTAGTTCCCAACATGGCCATACACCCACTTGAGCGAACGATGCAGTGGAACGACCAACCACGAAAAAAAGCCAAAGTGCACGGCTTGCACAAGTTCGCCATCGATGATGCCGAGAATGTCAAAATCTTTTGGCCCCATATAGAAGCGGGTTTCGGTGGGCGGTTCGGCAAACTGTAGGGAGTAATCTATTAGCACAACCTGGTCGTCGCCGGAACCCAGCGTTACTGGCCGATAATTAACTTGTGCTGGGTTGGTATCAGGCAACGCCGCCGACAGAAAATAGTGGTCGTCAACACCGACAAACCCGAAAGTGCCTTCGTAGGCAGGCGTCTCTTCCAGGTCTGAGCTGTCCAGTCGAGAGACCTCTTCCTCTTGAAAAAAGATCGCCTGCGACGCCTGGCTATAAGTGAAGCCGAACCCGCCACCGGTGCTGCTGCCCAGCCCGGGACCCCATCGCACTACCGGATTTACTGCGCCTCTAGAAGTCCTCACGCTGGCGCTGAAGCGAACCACGAACGGCTCGTTTTGGGGATCGAAGCGGTACTCCTTACGAACTTGTAGGCCACCGCTGTCTTCGTACTCAAAGACTAATGACCGTGGCGCTGCTCCTACCTGTAACGACCCAGCACTTGGCCGAAACAATGCCTCGCGTAACTGAACGTTCAGCTGTTCGTCAGCAACCTCGAGGGTAAACGGAAGCGGTGCTTCTTGGTCGTCTAGAACCGGCACTAGCTCATTTGACTCACCGGAGTCCTCTAAATACTCTTTCAGCTGCCAACTTTTCAGTACGCCGCCCCTGTTAGAGAAAGTTGCTATCACTTGTTCGGTTTCAACAACGATATCTCGCGGAGTCTCATCAGCGATAACAGTAGACACCCCTACTGCGCCCGATGCATCGGTCGTTTGTGGTGGTTCTGTGGAGGGCGGCGTTTCAATAATCGGCGCCTGGGGCTCAACAGGTGAAAGGTCGCGTAAACCAGTCGACCTTGTCTCTGTGGATACAGTCTCATCATCCGGTAATTGAGCGGGGGGTACTATCAGGCTCTGGTACACGAATAACACCAGGAATGAGAGAAAAACGGCGAGTAAGACTCTTTTTTCCATCGATAGCTAATCAGGACTCGACCCGTCGTGAACGCTTCGCCGGAATAGGGTCGTATCCACCCGGGGTGAGCGGTTGACAACGAACCAGCCTCCAGCCTGCAAGTAGAAGTCCTCGCCACGGACCATGGCGCGTTACGGCTTCGGCCGCATAGGTCGAGCATGACGGTGTGAACCTGCAGGTGCCCGTGAAAAGTGGTGAGAATGTCACCTTGTATACGCGGAGCAGCCCAATCAGTAGTGCCGTGATTAACCGATTCACCATATCGTCATCTTTGGTGACGCTCGTGTCGAGCTAAGGTCGAGCGATAGTCTGACTCCAGGCTTGCAAAATCAGTGTTCGGGAACTCACGTCGCGGTAGGACGACAACATCCAGTCCAATGTTTGCCTTTGTCCTTCGAAAGAGCTCCCGTGCAAGACGTTTTGCGCGGTTCCGTAACACCGCGCCACCAAGACGTCTCGACGCTGTGATTCCAAGCCTGCTCCTCGACAAGTCGTTAGGCAAAATAAGAAGAGTTAGGTACCGGCCATGTGTCCGAATCCCGTTCTTCTGGATCCGCTGGTATTCCGGTCGGCGTTTGATTCGCTCGTTACGCTTGAGCGTCTGTAGCACTGGTTGGACTCTGGCGCCGCGGGTAGGCTAAGACTGATGACCCTTCAGGGTAACCTGTGATTCGATCGGAATTACGGAATCGCGATTGTCAGAAAGCTGCAAGGCGCTTCCGACCCTTTGCACGACGACGTTTCAAAATCCGGCGCCCGGCTTTCGTGGCCATCCGCACGAGAAATCCGTGAGTTCGTCGACGGTGTCGACGGTTTGGCTGGAACGTGCGCTTCACTAACCCTTTGCTCCCCGGTTGCGCCTGATGAACAGCTGAGAAACCTTAATGGTAGTGGAGGCGCTTAATCAGTGTCAATGCAGCCAACTCGTTTGTGAATGGTTCCCGCTACAGTAGCCGAAGGAGGGGCAATCTGCCTTGGTTGGGTTAATATTGTGAAATTATTCACTAGAGATGTCAAAACGTGCAAATGTTGGAAAAAGGTCCCTAGATATTATTGAAAGTGTTCAATATTCTAGACGTTTGGCTAGGTGGCATCTATGTGCTAAAGTCCTCGTTTTCAATTATTTGCGTGGTTCATTTGACAAGAATTTCCACAGGTGTGGAAAAAAATGTGGAAGAAATCGTTGTTTTACTTAGGTTTATTAGAAATTGGCCGAATAAGGGTGTCCTCAGCTTATCAAATGTGGCCAGTCATAAAACACCGCTCCAAGCAACTTGGATTGGATTTTGCTGATGAGTGACAGTGTTTGGGACCAGGCATTGGGACGGATAGAAACCAAGATAAACCAACACAGTTTCTACACTTGGTTTAAACCGACTACTTTCATAGACGACTCTGGAGAGGTAATTCAAGTAAAGGTTAGAAACAAGCTGGTCAAAGACTGGCTAACAAAACATTACAAAGGTGTCATTTCTGAAGCGCTAGACGAGGTCAATCGTTCCTCCACTACAATCTCGTTTGTGACCGATGAGGGAAAGGGTCAGGCCAGCAGGCCTCCTCAGGACGTGCCACCTCAGCCAACCACCGACATGAAAACTAGTCCTTCAGCGACTGGCTTAAACCCCCGCTATTCTTTCGATGCTTTTATTGTTGGTCCATCAAATCAATTTGCCCACGCTGCATGTCGGGCCGTCGCTGAAGCACCGTCCCGCTCATATAACCCCCTCTATATATACGGTGGTGTGGGGCTTGGTAAAACGCACCTAATGCATGCGATTGGCCATTTTGTACTTGAACACAACCCGCGACTGAAGCTCACTTACATCTCATCAGAACGGTTTATGAATGAAATGATCAATGCCGTGCGCTTTGATAGCATCCTTGAGTTCCGAGAACGTTATCGCAGCGTTGATGTTCTTCTTGTTGATGATGTCCAGTTTATGGCTGGCAAGGAGGGGACGCAAACCGAGTTTTTTCATACATTTAACTCCCTTTATGACCTCCAAAAGCAAATTGTTATAAGTAGTGACTACCCCCCTCACCAAATCCCCTCACTAGAAGAACGATTAAGGTCACGCTTCGAGTGGGGGCTTATTGTTGATATCCAAGCGCCAGACCTGGAAACCAAGGTTGCTATTCTTAAAAAGAAGGCAGATGCTGAATCTGTCCCCCTGCCTGATAACGTAGCTATCTATATCGCCGGCAAGATCAAATCGAATGTTCGCGAGCTTGAGGGGTCGCTCGTTCGTTT
>Ga0187833_10000016_pt1:145000-193320 | contig 193320 bp, 166 predicted proteins | sample ETNtaG_37_FD_167968 | JGI IMG/M metagenome (GOLD analysis project Ga0187833, IMG submission 167968) | Marine microbial and viral communities from oxygen minimum zone, Eastern Pacific Ocean - ETNP2014_SV_400_PacBio MetaG (Illumina Assembly) | ecosystem: Environmental > Aquatic >... | reverse complement strand
GTCCGAAGTTCAGTTATCGTGCTAGCGAATTCGACCCGGCTTGGTCGGTGATCTGGGTGCTGACGAAACTCCGGTTGGCGCAGCCATACAAGACCATTACTGAGGCGCTGGCACAGCCTCAGGAATCCTGAAATTCAAGTCGGGTCGTACGTCGTACCCTTGGACGACTGGCCGCCGCTTAAACTATGGCGACGTCTAGCTACGCGTATGAGGTAACCGTATGTTCGCAGTGTCCCTGTTGCTGTCGCTCATCGTTGGCATAACCGTGCCGATTACTGAAGACCAGGTCGGTCAGGGCACCATTCGAGGAGCAATTCTTGACGAAACCGGAGCGGTTATCCCCGGTGCAACCGTGACGGTAACGAATTCGGTCACGGATGTGTCCACCAGTGCTGTAAGTGACCAGCAAGGCCGCTTTGAATTCCTTGCTGTGGTGGCTGGTACCTACGAGGTTGCTGCACTGATGCCGGGCTTTAGAACCGAAACAGTGATTGTCACGGTCGTTGCGGGTGGCACACCAACGTTAGACATCACTCTAGAAATTTTACCACTCGCCGAATCTGTGACGGTAACCCGTATCCTCCAGGACCGGAGCGCCGTTCCTGCCGCAGTTACCGTTATCGCGGGCGACGAAATCCAGTTCGCTCAACGCCAAGAGGCTCTGGCCGAGACGCTGCGCGGGATTCCCGGTCTGTTTGCTGAAAACCGGAGAAACTTTAGTCTCGCAGGGGGGGTGCAGGCCACGATTCGGGCACCGATGGTCGGATTTGGGATGCGAGGCATCCAGGTGTTTCAGGATGGTATCCCGCTCACGACCGCGGACGGTACCACGCAACCGACAAACCTCGATCTTGGCTCCGCCGGTCGTTTGGAGGTCATTCGGGGACCCAATTCTGTGCTCTACGGCAATGCTGCTGGCGGGGTACTCAGTCTGTGGACGGCATTTCCCTCATCCAGGCGCTTCGAGATTCAACCCGACATCCAGTTTGGTAGCAACGGATACCAAAGACAGCAGGTTAAGGTTCACGGGACGTCCGGGCAGACGAGTTACTTGGTCAATGCTAACCGGTTTGAGACCGATGGCTTTCGCCAGCACAGCAAGGCTGAGGTTCGGCGGGCTAACTTGGTTGTGCGGAGAGCAGTATCGTCGAACACCGAGCTGCGTGGCATGTTCAACCTTTTCGACATGCCGTTTGGAGAGAGTGCCAGCACGCTTAATGAGTCGGACGCTCGCAATAAGCCGAAGAGTGTTCGGGGATTAGCCATTACTCAGGGGTGGGGTGAAGCCGCGACCCAGGGTCAGGGTGGCGTCACGCTCGAGCACGCGTTCAGTGGGGGACAGGTGTTACGTGCTACCGGCTGGGCCGCTTGGCGTGACCTCTATAACCCCATTCCATTTAGGATCATTGACCTCAGTCGTAACGCTGGGGGCTTTCGCTCGGAAATAACGGGCGGCCGTCAGGCTGGCTCGGTACCGATCCACTGGACAACAGGTTTCGACATATCGTATCAGCGTGACAATCGATCCGAATTCGGTAATGCAGGGGTACCGACCGGTGGTTCATCCGCCGAGCGAGGTAGCCTTCGAGTCAAGCAGTTGGAAGAGGTGCGTTCCCTCGCGCCGTTCGCCCAGGTGACCCTAACGCTTCATCCGCGCTGGCTCGCCACCGCGGGTGTCCGGTATGACTACTACGATTTCAATGCTACCGACAGTTTCCTGACCGACGGCAACCAGTCAGGAGGGCGGACGCTGGACGCTGTGAGCCCGATGGCGGGGGTGACCTTCGCGGCCTCTGACGAACTGAACCTCTACACCAACTTCTCAACAGCCTATCAGACGCCGACGACCGTCGAATTGTCGAACAAGCCAACCGGGGAGGGAGGGTTCAACGAGAACCTCAACCCCGAAGACCTTCGGAGTTTTGAGGTTGGTGCGCGTGGCACGGGTGGAGAAGGGCGTGTGCGATACGAAGTTGCCGCTTACTTTTCCACTTTGAACAATGCGTTTGTTGAATTGCAACGGCTCGACGAGCAGACCTACTTTCAAAATGCTGGGGAATCATCGCGCAATGGGCTTGAGGCACGTGTTGACTGGGCACCTATCCCTCGCATGAACGCGTATGCCTCGTATACCTATCAAGATTTTGAGTTTGTTCGCTTTCAAACAGACGATAAGAATTTTTCAGGCAACATTGAACCCGGCGCCCCGCCGCATCAGTTGTTTTTGGGTGGCAGTTACGAAACTTCGTTTGGCCTTCGTTCGGTCGGGCAATTTCGCTGGGTCGATGCGTTTCCAGTCAACAATGCCAACACAGCGTCGAACTGGTCGTATGAGGTGGTGGACCTCCGGTTTGGTTGGGATGGCGAGTGGAACAATGTGGCGCTCCAGCCGTTCTTCGGCATTGATAACCTGTTCGATAAACGATACAACGCCTCCACCATCCCAAATGCCTTTGGGAGTCGCTACTACGAACCAGCTCCGGGTCGGGAAGTATACGTGGGCTTGAGAATCGGGGGAGGACTCCAGTAGCCGGCGTGGTGGGGTTCTCGATTTCCCCGGTTGATGACCGCGTTGTTGTCTGAATTGTTCCCATGCGGCAGACGCAAGGGTCGCTCGTCTGTTCTCACTGCGAGAAGCTGGTTGGTATCAATGAGCCGACTTGTCCGTTTTGTGGGGCGTGGCGGCCAGGTCTCTATGGGTGGGCACCCGTCCTCCAACGTCTCGTCGGACACAACCTTGATCTCTTCTCACTGATCGTCGCAACGTGCATCACCCTGTACGCGATTGCGTTACTCCTCCAACCCGAGGAGGTGATTAAGCCGTTCCGAAGCATACTGTCGATTCTTTCACCGGGCGGGAGAGCACTCTATCAGCTTGGCATGACAAGTGGTCCTGCTTTGCAAGACGGTTGGTTTTGGACGCTGTTCACCGCCATTTATCTACATGGAAGCCTCCTCCACATTGTGTTCAATGTGATGTGGATTAGAAACCTCGGACCTGAGGCAACTGAGGTTTTCGGTCCGGCACGCGCGTTCGTGCTTTTTAACGTGGCCGGGGCGTTCGGATTTCTTGTTTCGAATATGATGACCGGCGTGCCAACGATGGGTGCGTCCGGAGGCGTTTTTGGCCTTCTTGCGGCGCTAATCGTCTACGGCCGTCGACGTGGCAGTTCGATGATGTCGCAGCAGCTTTGGCTGTGGGCGATTGTACTGTTTGTGTTTGGCTTCCTCATGCCAGGCATCAACAACTGGGCTCACGCCGGTGGATTCGCCGGTGGGTGGGTCTGTGCTTACCTGATGGGATTCATTGACGAACAGCGCGAGAGCTCCGCGATGGTATTGCTTGCACTTGCCTTTGTCGCCGTCACGGCGATCGGAATCATTCTATCCTTCACGAAAGTCACCGGCATTGTGCTGGCTGGCTAGAGACGAAGTTACTCCGTGGCCGAACGAGGTTTGCGCCGCCGCCGTCGGCGCCTGCGCCGCCGAACTGGCGTGGTGACCGGTGGTTCGCCGAGGTTGGCCACAAAGCTCCGCCAGCGCTTGACCGTTTCAGGTGCGTCACCGTGGATTTCTAGCCAAGTTAACGCTTCAGCGAACACACTGCGATGGGTCAATCGTCGTGTGGTGCGTTCTGGGAGCTTGGAATCGCCCAACCGCCGTTGGAGGCTGATGATCTGGCGAAGACTCGCAACTTGTCCTTTGGCGACCGGTAGCGCACCGAGAGTGAGTGGGGCGTCTTGCTGTCCGGACAAAAGCCCGGTTGGAACAACGAGCGAGCCGAGCAGAATCGGATTCGTTAACGTTGCCGGCGCAGAATCGAAACGGGCCCGATAGTTGTCGAGTGCGTGAAGGGACTGCCACAGCCGGTCGGAGCGGCGCCGATATAGCTCAGGACTGATCTGACCGAGCACACGCGCTTCACTGAGAGCTCGAAACGTGCGTTCGGCTGAGCCACTGCGAAGGATCTTATAGAGCTCCTCCAACATTCGTGGCGGCGCAGCCTGTCGAATTTCACCACGGTGCTTGGCGATTGCGTCAGTAATCGGCTGCTCTATCCTGAAATCAAGCCTTGCGGACAAAGCGATTGCCCGCAGCATCCGCACAGGGTCTTCTAGGAAGCGTTCTTCAGGGTTACCGATGCAGCGAATCAGTCCAGCCTCAAGGTCTTTGAGGCCACCGACGTAATCGATAATCGAAGCGGATGCAATGTCGTAGAACAGCGCATTCACGGTGAAATCGCGTCGAAACGCATCTTCCTCGGGACTGCCAAAGGTGTTGTCGCGCCGAATGACTCGACTTCCGGGCTGGTGCGGTGGCGCTGCATGCTTCTGACCTTCACGATCGGATGGGTGAGGGTCGGGATCTCCTTCTGAGCCAGGTGTTACAAGTCGACGGAAGGTGGCTACCTCAATTGTCTTGAGACCAAATTTCACATGTGCCAGCCGAAAACGACGACCAATAATCCAGCAATTGCGAAACAATCGCTTAACCTGATTCGGATGCGCCGAGGTACCGATGTCGAAGTCTTTTGGTCGTCGTCCGATGAGTAGGTCGCGCACGCTCCCGCCCACCAAATAGGCAATGTGGTCGAATTTCTGGAGGCGGTATAAAACCTTAAGCGCATCCGGGTCGATGTGACTCTTGGAGAGCGAGTGTTCCGCGCGGGGAACGACGAGAGGGTTAGCCATCCGTTGGGGCGATCATAGCAAAGAGGACAAATGGGCGAGCCTAGGGGATTAGGGCTTTGCGTCCTTCCAGGTACGGCCAACGCCGATATCCACTGTCAACGGCACCCTGAGATCAGCGGCGTGTTCCATGCGGTTCTTCACCAACTCCGAGAGGGTATCGGCCGACGCTTCCTTAACCTCAAGCACCAGCTCATCATGGACGGTCAAAATCATCTTGGCATCGTCACGCCCCATGAGGTCGGCATGCAGCGCAAGCATGGCGCGCTTGAGAATGTCTGCCGCCGAGCCTTGGATAGGCATGTTGACGGTTACGCGCTCGGCCGCTGATCGGACCTGATGATTGCGACTGTTGAGTTCTGGCACGAGGCGACGGCGGCCGAACATCGTCTTAACGGACCCGGACTGTCTCGCTGTCGTGACCATGTTGTCAATGAACTGGCGAACTGCTGGAAAGCCGTCAAAATAGGCATCGATGAATTCCTGAGCGGCTTGCGGGTTCACGCCGATGTCTTTGGCGAGCGTAAAGGCTGTCTTCCCATAAAGCAGAGCATAATTAACGATCTTCGCCCTTCGGCGGAGTTCGTGTGGGTCGAGACCACTGTCGGTCCCAAATAGTTTCAACGCGGTTTGGGTGTGAATATCATCACCACGTTGGAACGCCGCGATCAGCGTGTCATCCGTCGAGAGGTGAGCGAGGACACGCAGTTCGATCTGTGAATAGTCGGCTGAAATTAAAAGGCAGCCCGGCTCTGCGGTAAAGGCTTCGCGGATCCGTCTGCCGACCTCGGTACGGATTGGGATGTTCTGCAAGTTCGGGTTGCTGCTACTTAGCCGCCCAGTCGCAGCCACAGCCTGGTTAAACGAGGTATGGACACGCCCCGTGTCGGGATTCACGAGTTGCGGAAGTGCATCGACGTAAGTACTCTTGAGTTTTTGCAACGATCGCCAGTCCAACACCAACCGCGGCAACTCGCGTGTGAGTGCGAGTTCCTCGAGTACCTCCACCGCGGTTGAAGCTGCCCGCGTCTTACCGGTGCGCTTCAATGTGGGCAGTTCCAGTTTTTCGAACAAGATTCTAGCGAGCTGTTTCGGTGAGTTGATGTTGAATTCTTCGTCGGCCAGACGAAAAATCCTTTTACGATAGCCCTCCAACTCGACTTCCAGTTGAGCAGACTGCTCAACGAGTACCGCGGTGTCGAGACGAACCCCCGCCTGCTCAATGCTGACGAGGTTCTCCACCAGTGGAAGCTCAAGTTCACGATACACCGCCAATAAATCTTCGCGCTGTAACGTCTCCTGAAGGCGATCGCAGACCTGCAATGCAAGGTCCGCACGTTCGGCAGCGAACGGCATCACTGTATCGATCGGGAGCTCGCTGAACGGAGTTGCTTTCGCACCTTTACCCCGGAGCGATTCCTCCGTCATTGCTTGGTAGCCAGTCTCATCAAGGGCGGCATCTTCGAGCCGGTGTGCTGACTTTGTGGCATCGAGCACATAACTAGCGAGCATCGAGTCGTCAGTTATGCCACTTAGCTTGATGCCGCGACGCTCCAGCACAATTGCAGCAAACTTCAGATCGTGACCGACTGTGGCAACTTCCTGGTCCTCAAGGACGGGTTTCAAAATCTTCAAAGCGTCGGCTGGGCTAAATTCCGTTGGGATATCGAGTGCCGTATGTCCTAGTGGAATGTAACAGGCGGACCGCGGTGCAACAGAGAACGCCACGCCAACCGGTGTGGCCCGCATGGCGTCCAGGAGGTCTGTTACCAGGTGCAGTGCGTAACGACCTGCGTTTCGAAGCGAGGTGACTAGTGAGTCAAGGTCCGCAGAGGTAGAGACAAGGCGGTAGTCAGTTTTAGTCGTGTTAACGCTTGGTGCGTAATTGGCGAGCAGCGTGCGAAACCCGAGCTTGGAGAACAATTCGAAGCAACGCTCCGGTTGAGGGCCGCTGAACCGAGTCTGGTCGAGGTCAAGTTGGATCGGTGCATTGATCTCGATCCGAACCAAGTCCCGGCTCTGGTGCGCCAACTCGGCGTGTTCAGTGAGCGCGGTGCGGTATTTACGCTGTGGAAGCTGTTGGGCTTTGGCTAGGAGTTTATCGAGCGTGTCGTGTTCACCAATCAGCGCTCGGGCCCCCTTTGCCCCGATTCCCGGTACGCCTTTCACGTTGTCAACGGCATCACCCATAAGTGCCAGCACGTCGATGACCTGATCGGGCCGCACTCCGAATTTGGCGAGGACGTGGTCGGAGTCATACCACGTGCCCTCATCGCGTGGATTGAAAACGGTGACCCCATTACGGACAAGCTGAAAGAAATCCTTATCGCCCGTGACGATGACGACGTCGATACTTTTGTCCGCCGCCTGGTTGGCTAGGGTACCGATTACGTCGTCGGCTTCGTAGCCCTGCAATGTGATCACAGGTACACCGAGCGCTTCGCACGCCTCGTGCACCCAGGGCACCTGTTCAACGAGGTCATCGGGCATTGGAGCACGGTTAGCCTTGTAATCGGCGTCAAGTTCTTCCCGGAAAGTCGGACCAGCTACATCAAACGCGGCGACAATGTACTCGGGCTTCTGATCGTCGAGCAGTTTACGCAGCATCGTAACGAAGCCATAAACCGCATTCGTGGATTTGCCGTCGGGGCCAGTAAGCCCACGGATGGCGTGGTAGGCTCGGTACATCTGCGAGCTACCGTCAATTAACATCAACCGCGTTCGTTGAGCGATCACAGCGCCAGAATTGTCCCAACGCCCGCGACGATCAGCAGAATTTGTCTGATAGCGCCGGTTCCGAGGGTTTCACCTTTATGGAGCCCAGGAATCAGGTCCGACATCGCGACGTAAAGAAAGCTGCCAGCGGCCAGCGCCAAAAGATAGGGCAGCGTATGCGGTAGGGTTTCGGTCGCAGCATAGACCGCGACTGCACCTACAACAGCGCTCGATGCTGAAAAGGCGTTGAGCCAAAGTGCTCGTTGGCGGGAGAAACCAGCATTCAGCAGGATCGCGAAGTCACCAACCTCTTGTGGGATCTGATGGGCAGCAACGGCTAGGGCGGTACTGATGCCGAGCGGAACTGAAACCAATACCGCTGCGGCGATGATCGCGCCATCGGCAAGATTGTGTAGAGCACCTCCGATGAGGATGAGTGTCGCACTCGCATCGTGCACATCACAGTCCTCGGTATGGCAGTGGCGCCACAGCACGAACTTCTCAACTATGAAGAGTCCCAGAATTCCTGCTAGGAGCGCGCCAAAGACCGGCGCCGGCGCGAGTTGGTTCAGCGCCTCAGGCACTAGGGCCAACAGTGCCACACCGAGAAGTGTTCCTACCGCGTAGCTCAGCAGCCAGGGAACGATCCGATTGCGGAATGCGGAAGAGAGGGGAAGTAGCGCTGAGGCGATGAGTAACCCCCCCATGCTCCCAACCAAGCTGAGTCCCACGGCTGTCAGAAGTAACGACACCTACCCAAGATGATAGCTCAGTGTCTACGTGAGAGTCGAAGCACGCTGGGCGCTGAAACGGTTCGAGGCACTGTATCGGCCGTTTGCCTCTAACGGATCCGACATAAAGTAGACCCGAACAGTGGGTCTCTTTCCCTTCACCTAACTTCCAAGAGATGTCTCAATGCCGACCGGAAATTACCATTTGGTTCGACTGGTGGGGTCCAGCTCGCGTGTGTTAGGTGGTCGGCTTGACGCCTTCGGTAAAAGCTAGTCCCTCTCGTTCGGCGAGTTGGCGCACGGCCTTAAACCCCTCGGCATCGAGTGCGCGTTCGGCGCCGCCAGACTTAAGGTAGGTTGTATCGAGAACGGGTCTACGGAGTAACGCCCCGAGGCCGCTTCGAGGGACCCTCTCAATAATCACACACCTCCCGCCTCGGCGGAGCACTCTCAGCGTTTGTTGTAGACATCTGACTCGTTGTTCTGGTGTAAGGACACCAAGGAGGTCCCAGAGCACCACAACGTCGAACGAAGTCTCTTCATAGGGAAGGGTGTCATATTGCGCATGGTCAATTTCTACCAGCACGCCCGCCTTGGCAGCCGCTTTCCTGCCACGAACACACATTTCCGAGTTGTCGTCGATTGCGCAGGCCCTCCCTGTGAATCCGACTTTCGCCGCTATGGCGGCGAACATTTTTCCATTGCCGCAGCGCAACTGCAGGAGTCGATCGCCCATCTTCACGCCAGCCATCGACACTTCAAGGGCGTGTGGACCCAAACCCTCGCGAAATAACCTCATCGATAGCCTCATGATATAGTTTCCCGCCGTGAAAATCCTGAAGGATATAGCGCCCGCAAAAGGGAAGCTGGGAGTTTTGCTTGTTGGCCTTGGTGCTGTTAGTACCACATTGATCGCTGGTGTACACGCCGTTCGCAAAGGACTAGCTGCTCCAATTGGCTCACTAACACAGATGGGTACGATTCGCTTGGGCAAGCGAACCGATGGCCGCTCCCCGCTTATCAAGGATTTTGTGCCACTCGCATCGCTTGACGACATTGTCTTTGGTGTCTGGGACATTTTCGAAGACGATTGCTACGAGGCTGCTCGCACAGCCGGCGTTATCGCACCGGATTTATTGAACCAGTTGAAAGACGACTTATCGGAGATTAAACCTTGGCCGGCGGTTTTTGACCGCCATTATGTCAAACGGCTCGACGGTCCGAACGTCAAGAAGGGAGCGACCAAGCGCGATCTATCCACCGCCGTGCGCGCTGACATCCAGCAATTCAAGGAAGCGAACCAAATCGATCGGCTCGTTATGATTTGGTGTGGCAGTACTGAAATCTTTATGACCGAGGGCGATGCTCATTCATCTCTAGCGGCCTTTGAGCGCGCACTTGACGACAACGATCCGTCTGTGCCGTCTAGCATGGTTTACGCCCATGCTGCGTTGAAGGAAGGCATTCCGTTCGCAAATGCTGCGCCTAACCTGACAGTTGATACATCGGCAATGCTTGAATTGGCTGCAGAGACCGGGTCACCTCTTGCTGGGAAGGACCTGAAGACCGGCCAGACGTTGATGAAGACGATCGTTGCGCCTGGCTTGAAAGCTAGATTACTCGGTGTGTCGGGTTGGTATTCCACGAATATTCTTGGAAATCGTGACGGCGAGGTGCTGGACGATCCGGAATCCTTTAAGACAAAGGAAGAGAGTAAAAAATCGGTTCTTGACTACATTTTACAACCCGACCTGTATCCGTTGCTCTACGAGAACCTGTGTCATGTTGTGCGTATTAACTACTATCCACCGCGTGGCGACAACAAGGAAGGTTGGGACAATATCGATCTAGTTGGTTGGCTTGGCTATCCGATGCAACTCAAGATAAATTTTCTTTGTCGAGATAGTGTATTGGCGGCGCCGATTGTGCTGGATGTGGCACTATTCCTCGACCTAGCGCAGCGGGCGGGCATGAGCGGCATCCAAGAGTGGCTCTCGTTTTACTTTAAGAGCCCAATGCATGCCGCAAATGTTTACCCAGAGCACGACCTGTTCATTCAGTTGATGAAGTTAAAAAACACCCTTCGTCATCTCTGCGATGAGAGCCTGATTACGCATCTTGGTCGTGAGTACTACGACTGAGCGCGATTACCAGTTCGTACCCCAAACCGGGATTCAGTTGACGATGATGGATGCGCCTCGAGCGGTTTTTGCGGTGTGTTCCCTGGTGATTGGTTCGCTTCGTTGACTACCTCCGGTTCTAATCTCTATTGCTCTCTCAGGGTTGTTATTTAAGGGGAGGTAGTGGCGCTAGGGCTGGATGTCGGCGTTTTGACTTCTCGAATATGATTCTGACCTGACCTCTGGCACCGCTGACAGAACTGGCCGGAAAGGATTTCATGGCTAAGACCCCAAACGATCCCCGGAAGGAAATCGATGCTTTACTCGATGAGCGACGAACATTTGACCCGCCTGGCAACTTTAGTGAGGTGGCTAATGTGTCAGACCCCACGATCTACGACCGCGCCGGGGCCGACCCAGAGGCGTTTTGGGAAAGCTTTGCCCACGAGCTTGAATGGATTGAGCCCTGGAGTCAGGTGCTCGACTGGAACCCACCGAACGCGAAATGGTTTGTCGGTGGAAAAATTAACGCAAGCGTCAATTGTATTGATCGTCATGTTCGCACCGCTCGCCGTAATAAGGCAGCGCTCATCTGGGAAGGCGAGCCCGGCGACCGTCGGACACTGACCTACTTCGATTTATACCGTGAGGTCAATGCTTTCGGTGGCGTGCTGAAGTCACTTGGTGTACGACGCGGTGACCGAGTAGCGCTTTACATGCCCCTAGTGCCTGAGCTGGCGATCGCCATGCTCGCTTGTGCTCGGATTGGCGCCGTACACAGTGTTGTTTTTGGCGGTTTCAGTGCGGAGTCATTGCGTGACCGGATTAACGATGCAGAAGCCTGCGTGCTTGTGACAGCCGATGGTGGCTATCGCCGCGGCCAGGTCGTGCCTCTGAAACAGATGGCCGATGATGCTCTACGCGAGACGCCGTCGATTAACCATGTCGTAGTCGTGCGGCGTCAGCAACACGACCCATTACCGGTAACAATGCAGCCGGACCGTGATCACTGGTATCACGAACTGATGATGAAGGCGCCATCGGCCTGCGAGCCTGAAGAGATGGACTCCGAAGACCTGCTTTACATTCTTTATACGTCTGGTACCACCGGGAAACCAAAAGGGATCGTTCATACGACTGGCGGCTATTTAGTTGGGACCTATGCCACGACAAAGTGGGTGTTTGATTTGAAAGAAGACGATGTGTATTGGTGCACCGCTGATATTGGCTGGGTGACCGGTCACAGTTATCTCGTCTATGGCCCGCTCGCCAACGGTGCGACCGCCGTCATGTATGAGGGCGCGCCGGACTGGCCCGCACAAGACCGTCTCTGGGAGATTGTTGAACGCTACGGTGTCACAATTTTTTACACCGCACCTACAGCGATTAGGGCGTTTATGCGATGGGGGACCAAGTGGCCGGCTAAGCGGGACCTGTCGAGCTTGCGTTTACTAGGGTCCGTCGGCGAGCCAATCAACCCCGAAGCTTGGATGTGGTACTACGAGCATATCGGCCGGCAGCTTTGCCCAGTTGTGGATACCTGGTGGCAGACAGAAACTGGTGCCATCCTTATCACGCCACTTCCAGGACTGACGACGCTCAAACCCGGGTCGGCCTCACATCCTTTCCCTGGTATTACTGCGGAGATTCGAACTGCGGATGGCCAGGTGGTGACTGAAGGGGGAGGACTGCTCGCCATCACCAAGCCATGGCCGTCAATGCTTCGAGGAATCTACGGAGACCCAGATCGGTTTATCCAGCAGTACTGGAGCCAGTGGTCTGACGGTATGTACTTCACGGGCGATGGTGCCAAGTTAGATGCTGATGGCTACTTTTGGTTGCTCGGCCGAGTGGACGACGTACTAAACGTCGCGGGTCACCGGATTGGTACGATGGAGGTCGAGAGTGCGTTGGTCGACCACTCGGCCGTTGCCGAGGCGGCCGTTGTTGGGCGCACCCACGAAATCAAGGGACAGGCGATAGCTGCCTTCGTCACCATACGCGAGGGTGTTTCCTCCTCGGATGAACTCATCGAAAATCTAAAGAGCCACGTCGTGAAAAAGATCGGTGCAATTGCAAAACCTGATGTGATTCTGTTCGCTTCAGACCTGCCGAAAACCCGTTCAGGCAAGATCATGCGACGGCTGCTCCGTGACATCGCGGACGGAAAGACGTTAGGTGATACTACGACGCTTGCTGATCCATCGGTTGTGGCTAGGCTTCAGAAAGACTACGCAGACGAGCAAGGCTAGGCGGTTCACTATTTTCTGTTCTTCGCTTGGGAAATCGATTTCTGTCGGGAATGCACCGTTGTTAGATGGGGCGTGCAACAAGGTTGCTAGTTCTGTTACCCGAATCCTACTTCATGGTATTCCCCGAATACGGTGCGTAGCGAGTCTGCGATTTCACCGACCGTAGCTCCCGCCTCGACTGCAGTAATGATTGGTGGAATGAGGTTTGCCTCGCCACGCGCCGTGGCGCCCACAGCGTTGAGAACGGTTCGATGGCGAGCGTTGTCACGACGTTCACGGTGACGACGCACCCTCCCTATTTGTATTTGCTCAATGCTGGGGTCTACCTGCAGACCAGTGATGGTAGGCGCGTTGCCCTCGGTGAAGCGATTGACCCCGACGATGATCTGCTTGCCGCTCTCGATCGCTTGTTGCTCTCGGTATGCGGACTCGTGAATCTCTCGTTGCACAGTACCCGCTTCGATCGCAGCTAAGGTGCCGCCTTGTTCATCGATCTTGTTGAGTATCGTTTTAGCCTCGGCTTCGATTTCCGAAGTCCGTTGTTCGACGGCATAAGCTCCTGCAACCGGATCCACCGTGCTGGCGATACCGGTTTCTGACGCGAGAATCTGCTGGGTGCGGAGCGCCAGTCTCGCCGATTCCTCTGTCGGCAGACCGAGAGCTTCGTCACGGGCATTGCAGTGGAGTGACTGGGTGCCTCCTAATACAGCTGCGAGAGCTTGCAGGGCGACACGGACGGAATTATTGTCCGGCTGCAGAGCGGTTAGCGTACTTCCCGCTGTTTGCGTATGAAACCGTAGTTTTTCTGCATCTGGATTGGTGGTGCCAAACCGATTATGCATCAGGCGTGCCCAGAGACGGCGGGCCGCGCGAAACTTTGCTACCTCTTCCAGAACGTCGTTATGTGAGGCGAAGAAGAACGAAAGCCGTTGACCGAACTGGTTAATGTCCAATCCTGCTGCAACAGCAGCCTCTACGTACGAGATCGCATGTGCGAATGTAAACGCTACTTCTTGGGGCGCTGTCGAGCCAGCCTCACGGATGTGATAGCCACTGATTGAGATTGTGTGCCAGCGTGGAAGTTCTTTCGCGCAATAAGCAAAAATATCGGTGACGATCCGAAGGGATGCCCGTGGTGGAAAGATGTAAGTGCCACGCGCGACGTACTCCTTAAGGATGTCATTTTGGATGGTGCCACCGAGTTTGTGAATGGGTACGCTCCGTCGGCGCGCCACCGCTATGTACAGTGCGAGCAGAATACACGCTGTCGCATTGATCGTCATCGACGTTGTCACTTGATCAAGTTGAATTCCGTCGAAAAGGTCGAGCATGTCCTCCAGTGAGTCGATCGCGACACCAACCCGCCCCACCTCGCCCGCCGCGAGCGGATGATCAGAGTCATAGCCGACCTGTGTAGGCAAATCGAACGCGACACTCAGACCTGTAACACCTTGTTCGAGGAGGTAGCGGTAGCGTGCGTTGGACTCGGCGGCGGTGCCGAAGCCGGCGTACTGACGCATGGTCCAAAGCTGCCGCCGGTACATCTCAGTGTGGATACCTCGGGTAAACGGAAATTTCCCTGGCACCCCGAGATCGCGATTAGGCTCCCAATCGACAAAATCTTCTGGACGACACGCCGAAACAGTCATACCGCCTCGCATTGTAATGCAGTTACTGCCCTAACTAAGCTGCCTTGCGACCACCCTCAAATAACCTGGCTTGACACTCCTAGATCCCCCGTTTAGAATGCGCTCGTCCTATCGTGATCTCAGATACAAATGAGCGATTGATGATGTCCATCTTCCTCTCGCGTGGCGAGCGCAGGCGTGGATTACAGGTTGCCCCCTGTACGGATGGGTGGAGGGCTAAGGAGAATCGGACATGGAAGATGTCGTGAATCGGCTGGCTCGTGAACTGGCCGATGTCATTGCCGAAGCCGTTGCTGAAAATCCAAAGGTTGAAGAATGCCGCGAGAAGTCCCGCGCAGCAGGTTACGAAATGCGTGTGTCCCTCGAAGCGGTTATTGGTTTCGTGAATCGGTCAAATTTGACAGCGCTTGCTAAGGTCGGCACGACACAAAATGTGACGTCCAGCCAAGAGATGGAAATCAGCGCTAACGATCGCCGGTTTCTGCGTTCGCTCAGGATTGCAGTCGACGAAACTCCTGAAAACACTGAAGTTGAGTAACGAGTCAGCGCCGGATACGTAAGTCCACTCCAGTCATTTCTGCTGATGGCTCGATGTCCAATAGGGCAAGAAGCGTCGGCGCCACATCGCATAGTGATCCGTTACGCAGTTTCCACCCACGTCTTTCTTCGCCCTCAACTAGCAGAAGCGGCACCGTATTTGTAGTATGAGCGGTGTGTGGACACTGACGCTCTTGGTTCCATAATAATTCTGCATTACCGTGATCGGCCGTCATGACAACGGTCCCCCTTGCGGCCTGTACGGCGGTGACGATTTGGCCAAGACAATTGTCCAGCGTACTAACCGCCTCAATCGTTGCGTCGAGCTTGCCAGTGTGACCTACCATATCAGCGTTCGCAAAATTGCAGATGATAACCCGATGTCGTCTAGCCTCGATATCCTGCACAAGCTGGTTGGTGATACCTTGCGCGCTCATCTCGGGCTGTAGATCGTAGGTTGGGACCTGAGGCGATGGGACGAGGAGCCGGTCTTCTCCGGCGTAGGGCCGCTCTTCACCTGTGTTGAAGAAGTAGGTCACGTGAGCATATTTTTCTGTTTCGGCCAGCCGAAGGTTAGTAACGTTGTGGCTTGCTAACACCTCAGCTAAGTTGTTTGAGAATTTCTGGGGTGAAAACACTACGGGCAGGCCAAATGTCGCATCGTACTCAGTCAAAGTAGTGCAATGCAGATTGGGGTACCGACCTCTAGAAAATTCCTTGAAACCTTCAGAGGCCACTGCACGTGTTAGTTGACGTGCACGATCAGCTCGGAAGTTGAAGAAAATCACAGAATCGCCATCTTCCATCCGGCCAATCTGGTGGTTGGAAGAATCGACAATGGACGCTGGTTCCACGAATTCATCAGCTATACCCTCAGCATAGGACGATGTGAGCAGGTCGGTTGCGGAGTAAGCGCTTCGTGCCTTACCCAAAACAATGGTGTCATAAGCACGTTTTATTCGCGGCCATCGCTGGTCCCGGTCCATCGCAAAATATCTTCCGCAAACACTGGCGATCCGTCCAACGCCTAGGAGCTCCATGGTTCGTTCGAGCGCTGCTAGGAATTCCAGGCCCGCGTTGGGTGGCGTGTCTCGTCCATCTGTGAGCGCGTGTACGAACACTTTGTTCACATCCAGCGCGGCGGCTCGTTCAATCAGGGCAACCAGATGACGCTGATGACTATGAACTCCTCCATCGGAGACGAGACCGATTAGGTGAAGCGAATGGTGGTCCTTGCATCGTCTAATCGCAGCAGTCAGATTCTCATTTGCGGCGAATGTGCCGTCTCGAATCGCCTCGTCGATGCGACTAATATCTTGGTAGACGACACGCCCGGCACCAAGATTCATGTGACCTACTTCAGAGTTGCCCATCTGCTCAGCAGGAAGTCCGACGGCTTCTCCACTTGCAACTAGCGATGCGTGTGGGAACCGCTCGCGTAATTCGTCATACACCGGCGTGCTAGCGAGTTCCACGGCGTTATAATTTTTTTCTGGCCGAAGGCCCCAGCCATCGAGCACGACTAGAGCGAGCGGCGGTAAATTCGTGACCATGAGAGGGTAGCTGGGTGGAGTTAAGTGGTTTGATGCTTAAGTGCCTCGCGGCCAGCGTACCGGCTTGACCGAACAGTCGCTTCAATTCTGAGCAGTTGATTATATTTGGCAACTCGATCCGTGCGACTTGCCGAACCCGTTTTAATCTGACCTGCTGCCGTCGCAACCGCAAGGTCAGCAATTGTCGTGTCCTCAGTTTCCCCAGAGCGATGTGAGATGATCGATGCGTAGCCCGCAGCCTCTGCTATCGCTATTGCTTGTAACGTTTCGGTCAGCGTGCCGATCTGATTCAGCTTAACTAGGAGTGCATTTCCGACACCCTCGGCGATACCGCGCTGAAGGATTGTCGGATTTGTTACGAAGACATCGTCACCGACCAGTTGTAACTGGCCACCCAACTCACGAGTCAAAAGTTGCCACCCCGCCCAATCTTGTTCCGCGAGACCGTCTTCGATCGAGGCGATCGGGTACTCGGCGACCCAGTCACAGTACATTTTCACGAGGTCTTCGGCGGTCTTCGTACTGCCATCAGATTTCTTGAATATGTAGCGACCGGGCGAAGTGTCATCCCATAGTTCACTTGCCGCAATGTCGAGTGCCAGATAGACATCCCGACCTGCGGTGAAGCCGGCTTCGGCGATCGCCTCAAGAACAAGGTCGATCGCTTCACGGTTTGACTGCAGATTGGGGGCAAAGCCTCCCTCATCACCGACACCAGTAGAGAGGCCGCGCTGCTTAAGCCTCGTTCGGAGTGCCTGGAAAATTTCACTACCGGCTCTCAGGGCGTCTGTAAAGGTCGGGACCCCAATCGGCATTACCATGAATTCTTGAAAGTCAACGTTCGTATCAGCGTGCGCACCACCGTTGAGGATGTTCATCATCGGTACCGGAAGAAGTGGAGATGTATCGGTTTTCCGATGGCTGAGTGATGCGAGATGAGTGTAAAGTGGCAGGTGAAGGTGTGTGGCAGCCGCCTTCGCCGCCGCCAGAGAGACGGCTAGGATTGCATTTGCACCAAACCGGCCCTTGTTAGGCGTACCGTCCAAGTCGATGAGACGTTGATCGAATGAAGCCTGGTCTAACTCAGTGCCGATGAATGCCTTGGCGATCTCACCGTTCACATGGCTGACGGCCTGTAGCACGCCCTTCCCGTGGTAGCGGCGTACGTCACCGTCACGAAGCTCGATTGCTTCCCGAATTCCGGTAGACGCGCCTGAGGGCACCGCAGCCCGACCCATTGCGCCGCCCTCGAGAGTGAGATCAACTTCGACCGTCGGATTTCCCCGGGAGTCGAGAATTTCCCGGCCGATCACTTCACTGATATGCACGATCCTGCTCGGAGTGTTGGTGGCGCCGCAGGCCGGCTTCAACTGAAGCCGTGAGCGTGGCGATCGGGATCATATCACGCGACCCGGACGACTTCGGGGCCATCAAATGGGAAAACACTTCCAGAATCAAGAGTTTGGTCTGTCTTAGTAGGGTTGCCTATCGTGGTTAGGTGCCTGTACACTGGCCAGAGTTTTGCCGAAACGATTCCTCGTTAGTCGGAGCCTGTCCAATGTTTGTGAACTGTAAAAGGTTGGGCTTGTGGGCGCTCGTCGCGAGTTGCTGTGCCGCGGTGGGTGCCACTTCTGTCCAAGGCGGCGACCAAGTGGGCTCCCCCGGGACGGCAACAGGGCAGACAACAACCCCAGAGCCGATTCTAACCGACCAGGAACGCGCCGAGGCATCAAGGCTTCTCAAGGTAATGGACGCGGCGCTTTCGGGTGAGTCGGTGCCGTCCGATATCCGCGCCGATGTGAACTTGGAATTCCTCCGGGCTCAGGAAGGGCAGGTCTACGTCCCCTTTACCCTTAGACTTAATCCCGCGACGGTCGGCCAATCGGTGACGGTCTATGTCCGATTGGTGCCTGCGGGGATGGTGCTTGCCCAACCGCTTGACCTGGAGCCGGCTGAGACGGACACGGGACGGGTGCCTGTGGAGCCGCCATCCTATTCTTTCGAAGATGTGCACTTCATCGACTTGCGGCTAGCTGAGGAAGGCGACTACGTTGCTCAGCGTGCTTTTGCTGCGTCGGCGGGCTCCTACGACCTTTACATTGGAATTAAAGATTCTGAGCTCGTGGAGACCGAGTCTGAGGAGATCCGCTGGGGAGTGATCAAGCGAACCGTTGAAGTGCCAGATTTGTGGAGTGGTCAGTTAACAACGAGCACGATATTCGTCACCGAACGGGTGGAGACAATTCTTACGCCACTCTCACCCGAACAGCAGCGTTCCGACCCGTATGCGATCGGGTCAGCACGCCTGGTACTACAAGACACACTCGAATACGCGAAGACAGATTCACTGTCGTTCCTATTCTTTATTTACAACCCAAGTCTTGTTGAGAGTAAGCCGAACGTCACAGTTGAGTACACTTTTCATCAGCGCACTGTCAGCGGCGAAGAGATGTTCAACTCCACAACGCCGCAGACCCTAAGTGCTGAGACCCTGCCACCTCAATTGGATATGACGGCCGGGCACCAATTGTCGGCTGGCCAGAATGTTCCCTTAAGCGCATTTCCCGAAGGAATCTTTCGGTTAGAGATCAAGATTACCGACAACGAATTAGCTACCTCAATATCGCGCGACGTGACTTTCACCGTCGTCGGATCCTAAAGAGTCTACGGAGACAGGGACGATGAATCATTGCCATCGCGTCATTATTGCCGCTGTTGCCAGCGGTTTATTGAGTGTGTGCTTTCAGATTTCAACCGAAAGTCGGGATTTACCGGTGAATCCAACGGCCTTTACCGACGCTGTTAGTCGTCCATTCGAGGGAGCGATAGTGCCGGCGTTCGGCCAATCCAATACGACTGTGCAAGACATCGTTGCAAACGACTTACTGAATGATCGAGAGCCTGTTGACGAGATCGCTAATGGGGCAGGGCACAGCCACAGCGAGCTGGCTTGGTGGTTACGCCACACCCGTCGGAGTGTGCTCAGGTAAGGTTTCGAACTCGTTTAATGGCCCCGACGTAAAACTAGTTGGGGGTTGCAGGTCACTTTTTCTAGCTGTTGTGAATTCAGTTCTTAAAAATCTAGCTTGAATGATATGCGAGCGGCTCTGAAGCGTAACGTGAAGGCCTGGCCACCGTTTGGCGAGTTACGACAGGAAATACTCGCCATGTTGGTTGTTGCCGCACTTCTGGTGTTGGCGTTCGCGAACATTGCGGTCCGCTCGAGTTGGAGTGAAGTTGAAGATGGCGTGTTGTGGGTGTCCCGGCCTGAAGGGGTGGTTGCAGCGGAAATAGATGTTCAGTCGGCTGCCGGTGCCGTGGGCATCTTGCCTGGTGACCTACTGCTAGCAATTAATGGTAAGCCGGTCGATTCGCCTGATGCCGTGCTGGCCGAACTGCACATCAGCGCGGTTGGGGATCAACTCGACTACATTGTTTTTCGCTCGGGTTCGGAAGAACTTTTCGAATTGACACCGCAGCCGATTCCAGCCGGTAATCGCGTTTTATATTTTGTGTTAGCGACCGTCGGTGTTTTCACATTACTTATGGGTGCGTTGGTACGACTGCGCCGGCCAACGGTGCAGGCTACCCTCCACTTTTTTTGGTTAACGGTAGCTTTCTTCGGCGTCTTCACATTTTCCTTTAGTGGCCGGCTTGACCGATTGGATTGGGTCTTCTACTGGTTGGACCTTATCGCGACGCTCCTGCTGCCGCCGCTATTCATACACTTCGCCTTAATTTTTCCTGAACGGTCACCCGACTGGACGCAGAACAAGCTGCGGCCCTTCCCGCATCTCGTACTCTACCTGCCATCGCTTGTCATCGGGTTGATGCGCATTGTTACCTTCTCGAGATCCGGCGCCGGGAGGGTTGAGCTCACGAGCACGATCGAAAGCTTGGAACGTCTTGAGTTGGGTTACCTCGCGGTCTGTCTGATGGGTGGTGCAGCAATCATGTTCTGGGCGCTGCGACGAGCTCGGTCGGTGACTGCGCGTCGGCAGCTCCGGTGGATTCTGTGGGGGACGGTAATGGGCGGCTTGCCGTTTCTAGCCGGTTACCTCTTGCCGTTTGTACTAGGCTTTAATCCTGCACCGGAGATGCAGCTAACCGCGATACCACTCGGCCTCATTCCCTTATCGTTTGCGTCGGCGGTGGTCAGCTACCGACTGATGGACGTTGAGGTGATCATCAAGCGGTCGGTGACTTACACCACGGTGCTTTTAGCCATGGTAGTAATTTACGCGGTAATGCTCCGCGTTGCCACCGCGATCTTGTTCGGTGGATCCCCGCAGCATAATTCAATCATCGCGCTACTTGCGACGTTGGTCGTTGTGTTGTTAGCGAGTCCGGTTAAGGATTTGATTCAGTCAGGTTTGGACCGAGTCTACTATCGCGATCGTTACGATTACCGACGGGCACTGGTTGGATTTGCTCGTGATCTGAACCGAGATTTAAATCTCGCACGTCTGAGCGAGCGCCTCGTTACGCGAGTTATGGATACGTTCGTCGTTGATAGGATGGCTCTTATGCTCGCATCGGTCGATGATGGTTCAGGCGATAATCTTCGGGTTATTCATGCTGCTGGTGTAGGTGAGGAAATACCGAGGTTGTCTCGTCGGTCACCGCTCGGCGAGTGGCTTTGGGCTTCGCGGACGGTCGTGCTCGACGACGCCACGTGGCGCTCAGATAATTCCGATGTTGATGCTTGGCGAGATGTTGGAATTCACTACCTGATCCCTAGCGTCTCGAAGGATGGGACGACGGCGGTGCTGGCGGTTGGGCGTAAGGACAACGGTGAGCCTCTTAGCAGTGAAGACCTTGCGTTACTCGCTGCGGTCGCGGCACAGGTGGCGACAGCGCTCGAGAACGGTCGGCTCTATGGCCAACTGCGTGCGAAGGCTTCCGAGCTCGATCGACTTCGTGAATTCAGTGAGAACGTAATCGAGTCCCTTAACGATGGCTTAGCCGTCATTGATTTTGATGGTCGGGTGATCCGTTGGAACCAAAGCCTGGAGCAGCTTTATGGTGTCGAACGTGATAAGGCCCTTGGCGAGAGACTGGATTCTTTGTTTGAGCCAGTATTCGTGCAGATGCTTCAGGAAGTACAGGATGGCGGCAACACGGGTTCTGTCAGATATCGCTTCCCACTCCAGTCCCGTCATTCTGACGGGCCGAAACGACTGCTAGTCAATTTGGCGACAGCGCCACTGCGAACACCACAGGGCGAGAGTGCTGGTACGATCGTAATCCTAGAAAACATTACGGCGCGTGTTCAGCTGGAAGAGCAATTGCAGATCTCGGAGAAGATGGCATCAATCGGACTTCTCGCAGCTGGTGTGGCTCACGAGGTCAACACGCCATTAACTGGAATTTCGAGCTTTACCCAAATGCTACTGGAGGGAGCGGAGACCGACGATCCGAAGACGCGGCTGCTTCAGAAGATTGAGCGACAAACGATTCGCGCTTCGAAGATCGTAAACGGCCTTCTAGATTTAGCACGCCCAGCGCGCACGGAAGCTGGTCCGGTTGATGTCAACGCTGTCATAAACGATGTCCTGTCGTTACTAGAGCACCAGCTCAAGGAGTCACATATCAGCGTCCGTAAAGAATTGGGCACTCCTGCACCGATAGCTCTCGGGCTCGATTACAAGCTCCAGCAAGTGTTTTTGAACCTATTTTTGAATGCCCGGGATGCCATGCCAAATGGTGGCTGGCTTCGGATCGCGACGCGTCGGGATGGTGACCGTGCCACCATTGAAATTGCTGACACTGGGTCGGGTATTTCTGGCGAACATCTCTCACGTATCTACGACCCCTTCTTTACGACCAAATCATTGGGACGTGGTACAGGATTAGGCCTGTCGATCACCTACGGTATTGTGCAAGAACATAGTGGTTCAATTGAATGTGACAGTGTCGAAGGACAAGGAACGAAATTCACGCTCGACTTTCCGCTTGCTGCTTCGGCTTTGACGCGCTCGGATGAAGTAGCCCAATAAGCTGCGAAACATTTATATGACGGATGAACGCACGGTTCTCGTCGCGGACGATGAAGAGGTAGTGCTCGAAATTTTGACAACGCTTCTTACCCGGGAAGGCTACGCGGTTCGGACGGCTTCAACTGGAGAAGAAGGTCTTGAAATGGCGCGCGGCGAATCGCTAGATGCGGCCATTGTGGACGTGATGATGCCAGGACAGGGAGGCATGGCCACTCTTGACGCTCTACAGAAGCTCGACCGAGAACTTCCAGTGATCATGCTCACAGCCTACGGGTCGGTCGAGAGTGCAAAAACTGCGATTAAAGCTGGCGCGTTTGACTACATCACCAAACCGTTCAAACACGATGAAGTGTTGAAGGTATTACGGAATGCTGTTGAGCAACGGCGTTTGACAGTAGAGAATCGCACGCTTCGCCAGAACCTTCAGGCTCAAAGCTATGATTTCGATGACATAGTCGGCCGAAGTCCCCGACTGCGTCAGGTGTTCGACCTGATCATACAGGCAGCGCCCAGCCGCACGACGATTCTGATTGAAGGGGAGAGCGGTACCGGCAAGGAGCTGGTCGCGCGTGCGCTCCACACCCATTCAGCCAGGACGGAGTTTCCGTTCGTTACGGTGAGTTCGGGAAATCTGTCCCACGACTTGCTTGAGTCGAACCTATTTGGTCACGTTAAGGGTGCGTTCACCGGTGCGCTATCGGCCAAAAAAGGTCTTTTCGAGTTAGCCGACACTGGAAGTATCTTTTTCGATGAAATAGGGAATATGCCGTTCGAAACCCAGGCCAAGCTGCTTGGCGTGATACAGGAGCGGCAGTTTATGCGTTTGGGGGGCGTTGAGACCATCAAAGTTGACGTCCGTATCATCGCCGCAACAAACGTCGACTTGAAGCGAATGGTTGATGAAGGACGGTTTCGGGAGGACCTTTATTACCGGCTGCACGTCATCACTGTGCAATTGCCTGCGTTGCGGGAGCGAAAGGAAGACATCCCGTTACTTGTGCAGCATTTTCTATGTAAGTACGGTGGCGAGAACGACCGCCCAGACCTTGAGATAACTCCCGAGGCGCTCGATGTTCTCGTGGCATACGACTGGCCGGGAAACGTTCGTGAACTCGAAAATGTAATCGAACGTGCAGTCGTGCTGTCCTCAGGACCTCGCATCGGTAACGAACTGATTCCGGATCATGTACGTGCCACTGAGCAGTTCCAGATGCCAAGAATCATGGTTCCTCCAGACGGTATCTCGTTGAAGGAAGTGATAGGTGCTTCCGAACGACAACTTATTGAGTCAGCACTGCATGAAGCGGGTGGTGTGCAAAAACGGGCCGCCGAATTGTTGCGGATTAAACCAACTACATTAAACGAAATGATCAAACGCTACGGAGTCCAATCGGGTCAACGACGGAGAGTCAGCAAGCGAAAGGGGCAGTCGCCAGCGCCTGCAAAGTCCTGACTCCAAATCCACGGAAACCGCCCAGGCGCCCCTAGGAGTTGATACCACTCGAGACAATTGAACAATGAACCCTGCTTTCGGTTTGTGTTCTGAAGTCAAGGTCCAGAAACCCCAAACCCTCCGGCGTAATACCTAACGTTGTCTTCGGTGAGTGCTGCCGCGGGTATTCGAGCTACGCCCGCGAATCGATGAAATTAACTGCTCGTATTTGTCAAGGATTACGTCCCAGCGATAGTGGTTCTGGACGTAGTCCTGACCTTTACGTCCCATAGCTAAGCGCAACCGCTCATCGACCAGCAAGAGCTTGAGACATTCAACAAATTCGTCCTGGTCGCCGTAGTAAAGTCCGGCGTTACTTCGGCGGCAGTGGTCTACTACTACCTCGCTTCGACCGTTCGCCAGAATCGGTGTGCCGACAGCGAATGCTTCCAGCGTCAACAGCGATAGACTCTCTAACGGGGATGGCACGATCACTACCGTCGCCGCCTCCAGCGCGTCGAACCGTTCCTGTTCAGACAGCTGGCCAGCGAAGCGCACAAACGATTCTTCAGGTAAAGGCATCAGTTTTATGCCCATTAGCGTTAACGTCGCATCCCCGCCGCTCTGCGCGTAAGCACTGAAGTACTCGATCAGTTCTTCGCAACCCTTACCCGGTTCGATCCGCCCACCGTAGAGTGCTACTGGACCGTGGAGCCGATGGCGTCGTAAGAATGCCGCACCCCGTTTACGAAGGTGACTACCACGCCCGTTATCGTTGTCTGTGCGCTTACCCGAGTCCGCCGTCCGTGACCGGCCGCCACCCCTCCGACGAGTTCGTCCACCTCGCTTGGGTTGATCGTCCAATTGGTGTGGCAGAAACTCTACCCCGCAACCAACGGTGTTTTCCGCGACAGTCCGAATGTCGAAATTTGATCTCAGGAACGCCCGCTCAGCATCAGTGTTGTAGGCCACGCCAGCTGGCAAGCTGAATACGTCTCGGTAAAGATCGAGATGAATGGCTGGTTCATCGTGGGCTGTCGGCACCAGTATGCTCCGACCAGGCGCAACAGCAATGCCAAGTACAGTGGGAGCATAGAGGTATGTGAAGAAGATCAATACTTCGTACTTCAGCGCATGCTGCTCAAGATATTCGAGTAATGCTGGGCACCAGGGTCCCTGGCGTCGCAGCCACTCCATTTCGTCAGCCTGCGTGTGGGGATTATTGAAAATCCAGTCCGAATATTGGTTAAAAGACTTTATGTCGCGGGTTTGCGCGTTGGCGAAGCGGCGAACTGTCACTCCTCGGACACGGTCGGCACCCTCTGGATACTCGTTTTTCCATGTGAGGTAATCCTGCGCACAAGTGGTGAGAACCTCAACATCGTGCTGCAAAGCCATCTTTTCGGCAATGAGTCGACAGTGATATTCGGAACCCCCAAGGATTTCTGTGCCGTAGCGCTGAACAACAAAACCTATTCTCACGAAAACCTTTCGACGAGTTGCGCCAAGTGTTGACGGATCTTTGCATCGCCAAAGTTCTCTAGGCGAGCGCGTTGACCTGCCAGGACCGCCGACCGAAGGTCCTCATCGTACACCAGCTGACCGAGAAGCTCCGCGGCGTATTCAAAATTCTTCGGGGCAAACTGCACACCTGCGTCTGCCAGCGTTTCTGGTATGGCTCCGGCTGGGTAAGCCATCACGGGTACCTCAGCGGCCATGGCTTCAAGAAGCGGTACGCAGAAGCCTTCATGCTCGCTTAGGGAAACGTATGCATCGGCGTGACGATAGAAGGTCACCAGGTCATCATCCGGCACGCTTCCAGTAAACCAGAATCTAGCTATTTCACCGTGAGTCGAGTTGAACTCGGATACGAGCGAGCGAATCATTGTGAAATAGCGCGGCGCAGCATCATTCCGACCGACAAAGATAAATCGATAATTGGAGTCGACGTAACGCCGATAATGTTCGGCTAGGAGGATATGGTCTTCGATCTTTTTGTTTGGTGCCAGTCGACCGACAAAAAGGATATTTGTGAGACCGTCGTCAAGCACACCCTCAAGTGCTGGGCGGCTTTTCAGTCGCGACAATCGCCCGGTGTCAACCGCGATCGGCATTACGCCGGTGTCGCCGAACCCGAGCTCATCCAATTCGCGACGGTTATATTCGGAGTCACCCAAGGCTAGGTCCACGCGACCGGCGAGCGTCGCCAGGTCGCGCCGGCCCAGCTCGGCGAGTCGGAATAATTCCGGCTCATACGGCGCAAAAAAATGAGCCGGCGTGATGTTGTGATATTGCAGCACGCGGCGTCCTGAAAGTGCTGCGAACGCTTCCGTCATCGGTGACGGTAGCGCGTAGTGGAAAATTGTGAGGTCGCCCCCTGTTGCCTCCTCGGCATCGAACGGCCGGATGTCATGCCGGAGTGAGTCGTCGATCGTGATGGCGAAGATGTCGGCGACATGACCGAGGGTGCGCAGCATGTCGCGGACCCGCCGTGCGCTATCACCGATCGCGTCACCTTGATGCGCGGCCGGAACCCACTGATTAACGATCATGTTTCAAGACGTCCCTATCCGCATCGACCTTTTGCCAAAAATCATCGAACTTTTGCCAAAAATCCCCTCTTAATTCCCATGGTGGAAGGGGGGGGGCTTCGAGGATTTGGTTCACGAAGCGCATCAGTGTTGCTGAGAAATCATGATTCAAATATCGGTCCAAGGCGATGTCCTGTGCATCGACAACCGTTTCACATAGAGCTTGGTTTGACACAATTGCGTCAATCAGAGCTGCGACGACAGACGGGTCCTTGTCGTTGTAAAGCACGCCGCCTCCATCCATAGTGTCTGGCACAGCCGTTGCAGAATAGGCGATTACCGGAACACGTTCATGGAACGCTTCGACCAGAGGGACACAAAACCCCTCATGTTCACTAGCGCAGAGAAAAACGTCAGCAACGTTGTAGAAAGCGGCCAATTCAGCATTCGTGGCCTGACCGACAAAATGCACGTCGTGCGTACCTAGCCTCGAAGTTAAGTCGTAGAGACTCATCAAATAGTCCTCAAACCCTACGTAGGAGCCGACAATGATGAGTCGTGATCGGAGATTATGCGTTGACCGATAGGCATGAAAAAATTTGATTAGATCCTCGATCCGCTTGTTGGGGATGACCCGCCCGACAAAAAGAATATTGGTCCACGCATCGTTAAACTGTGAGACCAAGCTCCAATCCGGCTCCCCAGCGAGGTGATCGAAGTTCGGTATCACCGGCAAGACACCTGTTTTTCTGAAGCCAAGCGCCTGAAGTTCCTGACGGTTGAACTCGGAGTCGCCTAAAGCCAGGTCGCACCTCGGGATGTAAGCACCCAGCTCACGTCGACCTTCCCAGCATCTGAGTGCTAAGAGCGGATGGATGTCGATGAAATATTCTGGAGGCGTTATGTTGTGGTAGATCAGTGCCATGCGGCTCGGTAGCGCGTAGGCGGTCCGAGAGGCCTTAGACGACAACGAGAAGTGGTGGATTAGGAGGTCGTCAGCTGTTGCTGCACCAGGTAGACCACGAAAATTTCTAGTGAGAGGCTTTAGCCTCGAATCGGCTGTCTCAACGAAAATGTCCGAAGAAAAACCAGCTTCACGCAATACACGTTGAATACCGAGCACTTCGTGACCGATAGCATCGCCGTAACTGAGAGTTGCGAGCACCTGGTGGGCCGCCGGACGATCGGCACGTCGTGTAGTCTTCAGTGTCACAATTCACCTTCGTCGGGCAGCTCTTGGGCCGCGATTGAATTTCAGAGCTGGCCCGGTCGGTAAGGCGTCGACAGTTTCTCTCGTCGGTGCAATGTTACTTCGCCATCGGTGAAACCAACCCGGTAGTGGTTCCATTCGCTGCGCTTCTTCCCGTTTGAGATGATTGAGCACTTCAAGGTATTTCCGTTCGATGATCGGCCAGGAGTAATGTCGCTGAAAGTACTCGGACCCGTTCACGCTCAACGCAGCATGAAGCGGCCGATTTGTCTCAAGTGCATGTAGCGTTTCAGCGAATTCCTCGTAGTTCTTGTAATAGAGTCCGGCTTTGCTTCTGATGCATTGTCCTTGGAGGACGTCGCAAGAACCATTGGCTATCACCGGTCGGCCCATCGCCCATGCTTCGAGCGTGACCATTGATAAGCTCTCGAATTTTGAGGGCATTACGAGCGCGCGCGCAGCTGCTAGGGCATCGAACTTGTCTTGGTCCGACACGAATCCCAAATGGCGAATTCGCGGATGCGAGGGAATTTGAAGGATCGAGCGTCCAATCAGTACTAATTGGAGCGACTCTGACACCCGTGACGCATAATTCCTGAAAAACTGGAAAAGTTCTGGGCACCCCTTGTTTTCGTCAAGGCGGCCGATATAGACGATGAAAGGTTGCTGAATATCGAATTTCTGGCGGAACCGTTCGGCGTTACTGTCACTCGGAATTTCCGAGCCGACACCGACCACGGTATGCCGGACTTTAGAGTTTCCTGCGACCGCTTGAATCATCGCGCGTTCTTCGAATGAGTTATACATGATGCCGCGAACGCCACGGAAAATTGGTCCAAAGATCGACAAACCGATTGCGGGATCACGTTCCGCTGTTGGCACTAGGACCGCACGAGGAGCAACTGCGCGGCATCCGTGGTAGGCATGGGCGTAGCGGTAGCTAAAAAACAGAAAGAAATCATAGGCGCTAGCGTTTTTTCGAAGATATCGTATTAGCCGGGGGCTGGTCGGGCCTTCACTTTCCAGCCATGCTAGTTCGTGCGCGACCGAATGCCGCTGCTCAAACACTCGGTGCGACCACCGGCCAAAGATTAATGGGTCCCTAGGGTGCCTGACGGGGAACCGGCGGACCAGTAAATTTCCTACACGGTCTTCACCAGGAGCGAACTCATCTCTCCACGAGACATAGTCCCTTGCGCACGTGGTTAACACCTCCACTTCAGCATGTTTGGCGAGATGCTCGGCGATGTACCGGGCGTGAAGCTCGGCGCCTCCGTTAATGTCGGAGCCGTAACGCTGAACGACAACGGCCAGTTTCACTTTTCAGGCGTGTCGGCAGCCCCGTCGTCAGGTGTCCGTGGGGTGGCCGCCTCGGGACGCTCCGGTTCTTCGGTTGAAGACTCGGCGCTATTAGCGGACCCTGCACCTACTGCGGTTTCCGCTATCGGTGAGGGCTCGTCTTGATTCTCGGTTTCCGCGATTTTCGTTTCGGCTTCGACGGTCTGATTCACCTCTCCATCTTGGGTGGTTCGACGTCGACCTCCGCGCCGTCGCCGTCGTCGTCGGCGCGGCTTCGACGCGCCGTCACCAGAATCCTCGGTAGCGGGCTTAGCCTTGCGCTCTGTTGGGGTGCCTGCAGCCGGTGGATTAACCAGGCCTTCGAGGGCGCGGGCGCGGCGCTCGTCAAAATCGAGGCGGCTATTTACCGACTGCACCTGCATCTTTAGATTGTTGACCTCGATACTGAGGCGCGTGATTTCAACGACAAGGTTGTTAAGAATTTCATAGCTCAACGCGTCGTGGTCGTCCTTCGCACCGAAACGAGCCTCGATGTGAGAGTTGATTGCGTTCTGTTTAGCGTTGATCGTGCTTTGCTTGTGTAATGTGTCACTTTGCTTGTGTAATGTGTCACTTTGCTTGTGTAATGCGTGAATTAGAGGATTAGGGTTAAAGAAGAGCTTCAGAACTGGTCGGAGCAAAAGCCTGACGAATGCGACTAGTCCTCGGGTTGATTCGTAAATCGTGTGATTCTCGAATGAGTAGTTTTCTATATTTTCTGGTTCTGGCAATGAGTAATTTTCTGTATTTTCTGGCCAGGTAGTCTTGGGTCGCTCACGGAAATGCTTCAGTAAATCCGAGCGCACCCCGGTGGGGTCAAGAATCCTTTGCAGCTTAACGTTGGCGAGTTCACGAATCTCCTGGTCGGTATAGTCGACGCCACGCTTGTCACGGATTCGCTTCCTGATGTGCCGCATGATTTCTTCGACGTCGATGGACCCCGATCGAATTGCAAAGTCAGCCATAAGGTCTCAATTTCTAGCCTGACGACGCAGAGCGCCGCCGGCGGGTAAAGTCACCAGGGGCGATACACGAGGAGGACCACCGCCCCAACCCACAGCGCGACGCAGACCAGTAAAGGCCGGTCGGCTAAGAGTAACTCGGCGGGACTCCCCCCGCTCGCCTTTTGGTGCACTAGATACAAATACCGAAAAATGCCGTACAAAGGAAACGGAATCGTTAGACCGAGCCAAGGTGTTTCGAAACGCGCCTCCACTTCCGGACTGATAGTGTAAAAGCTATAGGCGATCAAGGTGGATGCCGTTACCACCGAGATCATCTGATCTAGGAGGTAAGGGCTGTATTCGCCCAGACTCGGGCGATGCTGTGCGGCGCGCTCAGCCATCAACAGAATCTCATGCCGACGTTTACTCAATGCCAGAAATAGGGCCAGCAGGCTTGTGCAGATCAGCAACCAGGCGCTGACCGGCACACCGATTGCTACACCGCCCGCTATCGCCCGCAGGATGAAACCCGCAGCGATCGTCATCACGTCTAGAATGACGACATGTTTTAACACCGCAGTGTACAGCAGCACAACCGCGGCGTAGGTCGCTGCGATAATGGCAAGAGAACCCGAAAGCGCTGCGGCCAGAAGTAGGGAGCCTGTAGCAAGTGCTACAGCGGTCACTAGAGCTCCCCGGACCGAGACGCGGCCTGAGGCGATCGGACGTTTGACCTTATGGGCGTGTCGACGGTCAGCTTCACGGTCGGCTATGTCGTTGACGAGATAGACTGCTCCTGAAAGCCCGCAAAACAGAACGAAGGTGATTACCGAACGCAGGGCTGCGTCCGGGTCCGTAAGCCGTTGTCCAAATAGGAGGGCTGCGAAAACCAGTAAATTCTTTGTCCACTGGCGAGGCCTGAGGGACCAGAAGAGGCCAGCAGCGAACGAACCGCCTGACGCGCGACCAATATCGGCGCCCGCAGCTGTGGGAATAGGTTGCAGAGGATTGTACGCCATTATGCACGGCGACCGGTCGTCCAGCCTGACGCCCGCTTCAGTCGAAGTTTTGGCGTAGCTTCTTCCGACTACGCTTACGTGCGAGGGCCTGCTTCGCACGGCGTTTGTCGCCCGGCTTGAGATAGAACGAATGCTTCTTGATGTCCTTGATTATGTCTTCTTGCTGAACTTTCCGTTTGAAGCGACGGAGCGCACTTTCAATCGATTCTCCGTCCTGGATCTTTACTTCTGCCAACCTGAATCCACCTCCTTACCGGCCAAATAGGCACCTATAAGGCTAAATGGCTCTGGCCGAATATGCTAGGCTATCACAGGTGGGCTCTGATTCTAGGCCCAAAGGCTGGTAGGTCGCAGCGCTTCCGCGAAGGCATCTAATGATATCCAAACTATTGGATATTTATCACTAACACACTTATTGTCATGAGTATAGTGGCTTCATGCGGACCCTGATTATCGGAGGAGGTGCCCGTGAGCATGCCTTGGCCTGGAAGATTTCTGCCGAGCAGCCAACGGGGCACTTGGTCTGTGCTCCTGGTAATCCGGGAATGGCCACGGTCGCGAAATGTGTTTCGGTTGACCAGGCCGACCCAGAGGCTCTCTTCCAGTTGGCTGAGCACGAGGATTCGGACCTCACGGTCATTGGTCCCGAGTTGCCCTTGGCAAAGGGTGTCGCTGATCGGTTTGCGGCAGGAGGGCGTCTCCTATTTGGACCGACCCGAGCCGCGGCCCGCCTAGAATCGTCCAAAGCCTTCGCTAAGGCCTTCATGGCCAGACACCGGATACCAACAGCGGCGCACGAAATTCATACCGACATATCCAGCGCACTGGCCGCCGTGCGATCGGGTCGGTTCGACTATCCCGTTGTAATTAAGGCCGATGGTCTGGCAGCGGGTAAAGGCGTCATCATAGCGACTGATTTGACAACCGCTGAGCAGGCCGTTCAAGAAATTCTAGTGGAACAGCGCTTTGGAGCGGCGGGCGCCACCGTTGTAATCGAGGAGCACCTTAAGGGGGAGGAAGCATCCTTTTTCGCGATATGTGATGGTCAAACAGCACTCACGCTTCCATCAGCTCAAGACCATAAACGGGTGTTCAATGGTGATGAAGGGCCTAATACAGGCGGTATGGGCGCCTTTGCACCTACTCCACAGATGACTGACCAGATTCAAGCGCGCGTTATAAATGAGATTGTTGAACCAGTGCTTTCCGGCATGGTGGCTGAGGGGCAACCCTACGTTGGTGTGCTCTATGTAGGGCTCATGCTGACTGTGGAAGGGCCGAAGGTCATCGAGTTTAATGTCAGATTTGGTGATCCCGAAGCACAGGTCGTTCTCCCGTTGGTCAGTGAAGGCCTAACTTCGCTTCTCATGGCGGCGGCCCAAGGCGCATTGGCCGGACAAAATTGCTTAGTGGATACCAAACCTCACGTCGGGGTCGTCGTTGCCTCTGGCGGCTATCCCGATTCTTATCGAACTGGCTTTCCAATCTCCGGGCTTGAGGCAGCTGTCGCATGTGAGGACGTTTTGATTTTCCATGCCGGCACCAACCGGACTGAGGCAGGCATTGTTACATCGGCCGGCCGCGTATTGACAGTCGTCGGGCGGGGCAGCACTTTCTCCGAGGCCATCGACCGAGCTTATGGCGCGATAACGTTAATCGGATTTGACGGGATGTACACTAGGACAGATATTGGCCGGAAGGCATTGGCGCTGGCATCCTGATAGCAATAAACCCCGGGAGTTGAAAGATGAATAAGTGGCAAGTTGTAATTCTAATGGGATCGGATTCAGATGCGTCTGTGATGCAGGCCACGGCGGATGTTCTAACAAAGTTCGGCGTTGGTTACACGATGACCGTGGCGTCAGCGCACCGGTCGCCTGACCGGGTCAAACGGTTAATTGATGAGGCGCACGCCGGCGGTGTTGGCGTGTTCATTGTAGGAGCTGGTGCCGCCGCTCATTTAGCCGGGGTTATTGCGGCGCATTCCTCTATTCCAGTTGTTGGTGTACCGATCGATTCAACCGCGCTGAAAGGGATGGATGCGCTACTAGCAACAGTCCAGATGCCTCCGGGGGTTCCAGTAGCGACTATGGCTATAGGAAAGGCCGGTGCGACCAATGCTGCTGTTCTTGCAGTTCAGATTCTGGCCACGGGAGATGCCGCATTGGTCGACAAGTTGACAGAGTACAAAGCATCCCTAGTAGCTAAAGTCGAGAAGGCAGCCGCCAAGGTTGAAGGCTAGCTCGCGACGGATTCAGCAATGAAATTTGCTCTCGTCACTTTTGGATGTCGAGTGAATCAGGCCGATTCGATGTGCCTCGATGGAGGCCTCCGTGCTGTCGGAGGACGGCCGTCGCATTTTGAAGACGCGGACCTTGTTGTGGTCAACACGTGTTCTGTTACTGCGTCGGCCGATCAGTCAGCACGTAAGATGATTCGGCGGGTCGGACGGAGTAACCCTGACGCGCGTATCGTTGTGACAGGGTGCTATGCCACACGCGCGGCCGAAGAAATCTCAGCGTTACCGGGCGTTGAAGCAGTTGTGCCAAATGCTCGCAAGGAACAACTGACGGATGATCTGCGAGCTCTCATCCGTTTACTACCAAAGGGAACGGGCGATGGGCCGTGCGGGGTCCCACTTGAGACGGTTGCTCCAAGTCGGACGGTGCACATGCTGTGTGTACAAACCGGGTGTGACGAGACCTGCACTTACTGCATCATTCCCAGCACGCGCGGGCGCGGGCGAAGTCGATCGATTGATGAAGTGCTTGAGCGTGTCCAATCGGCAACTGATGCTGGCTTCAAGGAAATCGTTTTGTCGGGTGTGCATCTCGGTTCCTATGGTCGAGATCTAAGTCCGTCGGCGTCGCTACTGGAACTTGCGAAAGCACTTGATGGTCAACGAACTGACTGCCGCTTTCGAATTAGTTCGCTCGAACCAATGGATTGCGAGCCGGCACTGATCGAGCTTGTTGCTAGGAGCGGCCGCTTTACTCCGCACTTTCATTTGCCCCTTCAGCACGGGAGCGATAACTGCCTGCGATCGATGGGCCGACCATATTCAAAAGATGACTATCGACGCGTTGTCGAAGCCGTACGCGAAGCATTACCGGATTCAGCTATCGGTTCAGACGTAATGGCTGGCTTTCCAACCGAGACTGAAAGCGATCACGACGAGTCAGTTCGATACCTGGCTGACTCACCCCTCACCTATGTGCATGTATTTCCCTACGCTGACCGTCCTGGGACGTTAGCAAGTCGGATGCCGAAAAAGAACGCCACCAACGTCGTACGGCGTCGCGCAAGTGAGCTCAGAGCCGTAGCGGCACAGCTTCAGGGTCGCTTTCGACGCTCTGCGATTGGCACGGTGCGTCCGGCGCTTATACTCGAGGGCGGCGGATTGGCGCTGACGGACAATTACCTGAAGGTTCAACTTCGCGAACCGGTCTCACGCAATAGCATGGTCAACGTCAGGATCAATTCGGTGACTGGCGGTCAAATGATGGGCGAGATTGTCGACCCAATTTACAACTCAGCCGTTGGAGTTGAGTGCACTCCTGTGTCCATCAGGCCTGCTAATTGCTGACTGGGTGACGGTCGGGTTCCTTCGAGGACGAGTTGTCCACAGGCCGCACGAATATCCCGGCCGCGACTCTTTCGGATAGAAACGGTCACGCGCTGTTCGGCCAACAGCCTACCGAATCGGTCGATCTGTCCTGAGGATGGCCGTTCGTAGGGAATTCCCGGAGCGCTGCTCAGCGGAATCACGTTGACCTTGGCGCGAAGTCCCGTAAGTAATTTCGCTAACCGGCGTGCGTCAGCGGGTGAGTCGTTGAAGTTTCGGATCAACACGTATTCGAATGTGATCCGGCTTCGCCGTTTCAGTGGGAAAGCGCGACACGTGGCCAGAAGCTCTGCCAATGGATATCGCCGGTTAACCGGTAACAGAGATGAGCGTTGCTCCTCGGTCGTTCCGTGAAGAGAAATCGCTAAATTCGGCATGATTGGTTCGCTGGCCAGACGGGTGAGTGCTGGTAGGATTCCGACGGTCGATAGAGTGATGCGCCGGGGAGACAAGGCTGCACCATGGGCAGAAGTCATTATCCGAAGGGCGTGCATCGTTGCCTCGTAGTTGTGCAGTGGTTCACCCATTCCCATCAGTACGACGTTGACTGGCTGTTCTAATAGCTTCAGTTCCGACCTTAATAAGCGGACTTGCGCAGCGATCTCTCCGGCGGTTAGATGCCGTTGGAGGCCCATTTTAGCGGTCAGGCAAAACGTACACTGCATTGCACAACCCACCTGAGTTGAAATGCAGAATGTGTGAGCTGGCGAATCCGGAATGTAGACGGCCTCGATGCGCCGGCAATCAGTTAGTTCGAGAAGGAACTTCATCGTGCCGTCCCCGGATAGCGCGCGTTGGACAACTCGAGGTGTTGAAATCGTGAAAGCTTCAGCTAAGGACTTACGGTATTTCTTGGGCAGATCGGTCATGTGTGCCCACTCGTTCACCGCGCGCCCATGTACCCAGGAATAGATCTGTTTAGCCCGATATGGCTCGATACCCAACGGAGCCAATGCGCCTTCAAGTTCCTTGAGATCAAGTTCTGCTAGGTCGCAGGTCGAACCAGTCACGTCTGTTCACCTTGTCGAGGCCGAACCCCCATCGTACCATGCCGCCGCCGGTTTGCTCTGGGCTGAATAGTGCGAAAAGTCGCGAATATTTGCGGGTTCATAGTTGATGAGATGAGCCACGCGTGATATGATCTGGCTTTACGGTTTATCACGTAAGCCCTTTTTGATCAGTGACTTGCGAGGTTGCACTAAACTTGCAAGACGACTTGAGTTTCTTCCTCCGCCGATGATCGTTCGCGAGGTGTTCGACAACGGTCTGCGCCTGATCACCGAGGCGATGCCGCATGTTCGCTCGATTAGTCTTGGTGTTTGGATTGCCCGTGGTTCCCGCCATGAAGACCCTGGCCAGTCAGGAATATCGCACTTCATTGAACACATGCTGTTCAAGGGGTCCGCATCGCGATCGGCACAAGAAATTGCGCAAGCCATTGATTCGATAGGTGGTCAAGTCGATGCTTTCACTGCGAAAGAATACGCGGGCTACTACGTAAAGGTGCTCGACACACATTTGCCGGCCGCTTTCGACATCCTGTCGGACCTCATTCTTCATCCTAGCTTTCGTGAAAAAGACATCGAAAGGGAGAAGAAGGTGGTGCTCGAAGAGATCAAGATGGTCGAGGATACGCCGGATGACCTAATCCATGAGTTGTTCATGCAGGAATTTTGGGAAGACCATGCTCTGGGTCGGCCGATTCTCGGTGCCCCCAATGTCGTATCTACGTTCACAAGTGATGAGCTCCGAGGGTTTTTCGAACAGGCCTACATAGCACCGAACGTGGTTGTTTCTGCCGCCGGTAATCTTGAGCATCCTCAGTTACGCAGCCTCGTCGAAGCCGCGTTTGGCGATTTGCCGGCAACTGGCGCTCCAGTGTCGTGGGTTCAACCCGCCACGATGCCGCAGATACATCTGCGCAATAAGGACCTTGAGCAGAGCCACATTTGCGTTGGCACTGCTGCCTACCCCCAGGACCACCCAGATCGCTATACCAGCTATCTGATGAACACGATCTTAGGTGGTTCGATGAGTTCCCGATTGTTTCAGCATATCCGTGAAGAGCGCGGACTAGCCTATGCTGTGTCTAGCGGTCTCAACGTATATCGCGATACAGGAGCACTTGTTGTTTATGCGGGTTGTGCGACGAACTCGGTCGCCCAAGTCCTTGACTTGGTTGTTGATGAGATGCGCGCTTTGGCTGACACAGCGGTGCCGGCTGCTGAGTTGCAGCGAGCCAAAGACCACTTAAAGGGGAGCTTGATGCTCTCCCTGGAGAGTACTTCGTCCAGAATGTCGCACCTTGCAGGCCAAGAGCTTTATCTCGGCAAGCAGGTCGGCTTGGACGAGACCCTTGAGAGCATCGACCGCGTGACGATAGGGGACTTACAGCGCATAAGTCGTGACTTGTTGGTGGATAGTCCTCGGGCCGTAACGGTACTAGGGCCGTCGACCGGACTTGATCTGTCGGCTGAGCGTTTGGGTGTCGGTGTCGCGACCGTCGTCGAATAAACACCGGCCATCATGGGAAGGGTAAGACTATCTCTGTCGAACTAACAGTCCTCGGAAGTGGTAGTAGTGGGAACGCCACCCTTGTGACCAGCGACAACGACAGAGTGTTGATCGACGCTGGATTGAGTTACCGTGCTATACAGCAGCGGCTAGATAGCTTGGGCCTTGCTGCTGACACTCTCCGTGCTGTGCTCATTACTCATGCCCATGTTGACCACGTGCGGAGCGCGGGAATGCTCTCGCGAAAGCACGGAATTCCAATTTATGTCACAGAAGCGACTCGTACTGCTTGGGGTGAGGGCGCCCAGAAGGTCGCAAATTGGAAATTCTTGATCCCTGGACGTATGGTGGCTTTCGGCGCGATGCAATTTGTCCCGTTTGGTGTCTGTCACGATGCTGACGATACGCTCGGGTTCCGGATTAACACTCCAGACGGCGCGATTGGATTCGCGACTGATGTCGGGAACATTACCGAGGATTTGATTTCCCGCTTTGCGACGTGCCGTGTGCTAGTGATGGAATCGAATCATGCGGTAGAGTTGCTCCGCGTAAGTCCATACGCGGCCAGTGTTCGGTCACGCATTGCTGGGGATGATGGACATCTGTCGAATGAAGATGTGGCTGCCTTTGTCCGCGACCATTTGGGCGCTGATGTGCGCTGCATCGTCTTGGCTCACCTAAGTCGGGTCAACAACGTGCCGGAAATTGCCAAGATGAGCTGCTTGGATGCACTTTGCGCGGTCGGGCGCGAGGATGTTCGGGTGGTGGTCGCGGACCAGGATCGACCAACGCCTACGATTGACCTAGCTAGTCTGTCTCGCTACTCCGCGCGGTTGGCGCCAACGCAATCAGGTCTGACTCAGACCGATCTACCGTTTGCCTAATGCTTGATAATTAGAGAACTGTAAATGATTCCTCGCTATACCAACCCTGAAATGGGCCGCATTTGGACTGACCAGCACCGCTATGAGACCTGGTTGCTCGTTGAGACGACCGCGGCTGAAGCGATGGCTGAGGTTGGGATGATTCCCGCTGAGGCCGCGCGTGACATTCGTGAACGCGGCGCTGTGGACATAGCGCGTGTTGAGGAAATTGAGGCTACGACCCAGCACGATGTTATTGCCTTCACCACTGCTGTAGCTGAGCGCGTTGGCGACTCGGCACGATGGCTGCACTTTGGCTTGACCTCCTCGGATGTGCTCGATACCGCGCTTGCTCTCCAGATGGTGGAGGCCTGTGATCTAATTCTTTTGGACCTGAATAAACTCTTGGAAGTTATTCGGACCCGTGCGGAGGAACACCGCATGACTCCGATGATCGGGCGGACTCACGGTGTGCATGCCGAGCCGATGACTTTCGGTTTAAAGCTGGCGCTCTGGCACGCCGAGTTGGCTCGCAATCAACTGCGGCTAAACCGGGCTCGTGAGGTAATTAGAGTTGGTAAAGTTTCCGGTGCGGTTGGCACCTACGCGCATCTCGATCCAGCTATCGAAACTAGTGTGTGCGAACGGCTCGGCCTTTCCCCGTCGCCGGTGTCGTCGCAGGTATTACAGCGAGACCGGCATGCTGAAGTACTAGCCACTTTGGCGATCGCGGCTGCTTCGATTGAGAAGTTTGCGCTTGAGATCCGTGGCTTGCAGAAGACCGAGATCGGCGAAGTCGAAGAACCGTTTGGAAAGGGACAAAAAGGTTCATCGGCGATGCCCCACAAACGAAACCCAATTGGCTGCGAACAATTGACCGGCTTGGCGCGTTTACTTCGAGCAAATGCTATGGCAGCGTTAGAGAATGTGGCGCTGTGGCATGAGCGCGACATTTCCCACTCGTCGGTCGAGCGGGTAATCGTGCCAGATAGTTTTATCACCCTCGATCACATGTTGCGCCGTTTTACGCGGATTGTCAGTGGGCTCGTTGTGCATCCGGAGCGGATGCGCGAGAACCTTGAGCGTTCGCGAGGCGTCGTTTTTTCCGGGAGCGTATTGTTGGCACTCACACAGCGGGGCGTGTCACGCGAACAAGCATACGAGTGGGTACAACGAAATGCGATGCGATCTTTCGATGAAGCGATGGATTTCAGGGCTCTACTTATGGCCGATGCTGAGGTTACGGCCGTTATGCCCGAAGAAGCGCTTGAGCGAATGTTCGATTTAGATGTGCAGTTGAGGCATGTGGATAAGATTTTTGAGAGAGTCTTTGGGACGAACACTAATCAGGGAGCGGAGCCGTGAAGGCGCGCGTGTTCGTGACGCTCAAAGAATCAGTGTTCGACCCGCAGGGTCAGACGATTGCTGACGCTCTCCATACTATGGATTACGACCGCGTGCGGAACGTTCGACAAGGAAAGTATTTCGAACTTGAACTCGACGTTGAAACAATTGACGACGCCCGTGCACTGGCCAACGAAGTAGCTGATAGGTTACTCGCAAACCCGGTCATTGAAAGCTACAGAATCGACATAGAAGACGAGACGATCGGAGTGTCGAAGTAGGGGCTTTCGGGTCGCCATCATGAAATTCGCCATTGTCGTTTTTCCTGGGTCCAATTGTGACCACGATGCTTATTACGCCACAAAACACGTCCTAGGTGTCGACGCTGAGTTCGTGTGGCACAAGGAACTTAGTCTTCAGGGTGCGGATGTAGTGATTTTGCCTGGCGGTTTTTCCTACGGTGATTATCTCCGGACAGGTTCGATTGCCAGATTTTCTCCGGTCATGGCATCGGTACTGGCGTTCGCGGAGGCTGGCGGCCCCGTGCTCGGAATCTGTAATGGATTCCAAATACTGCTCGAGGCCGGTTTACTACCTGGCGGAATGCTATATAACCGCAGTGTTAAGTTTCAATGTGAGCAAGTTTATGTCCGTGTCGAGGCACTCGATACGCCGTTCACCTGCACTGCGACTCTGGGTCAAGTGTTGCGCATCCCAATCGCGCATGGCGAAGGCAATTACTTTGCACCGCCAGATGAACTCGACTTGCTCGAAGCTAATCGTCAGGTGGTTTTCCGTTACTGCGATGTCGAAGGGGCGGTTGCCGATGCGGCAAATCCTAATGGTTCGGCGCGCGGCATTGCAGGACTTTGTAACAAACAGCGGAATGTCGTGGCATTAATGCCGCATCCGGAGCGCGCCTGCGAGTCGGCGATGGGGAGCGCTGACGGCTTGGTAGTCTTCGAATCTGCCATTGCGCAACTAAAGAGTGATGGAATGGTGCTGCCCGGATGAAACAATGTGATTAGGCGAACCGGCCATGGTTACGATTAAATCCAAGACTCTTGACCACCACGGCTTGAGTCGTGAGGAGTACCAGAAGATTCTCGAGATCCTTGGTCGAGAACCCTCACCCACGGAGATCGGCATCTTTTCAGTGATGTGGTCGGAGCACTGTAGCTATAAGAGTTCACGGATCCACCTGCGGACACTGCCGACGACTGGAGCGCGTGTAGTGCAGGGCCCTGGCGAGAACGCAGGCGCCGTGGACGTTGGTGACGGGCTTGTCGCCGTTTTTAAAATCGAATCTCATAACCACCCTTCGTTTATCGAGCCCTATCAGGGGGCGGCAACCGGTGTCGGTGGCATCATCAGAGATATCTTCACTATGGGAGCGCGCCCGATCGCACTGCTCAATTCGCTACGCTTCGGGTCGCTCAATGACGTGAAAACTCGTGGCATCTTGGAGGGAGTGGTCGCTGGCATTGGGGGATACGGCAACAGTATCGGCATTCCGACGGTGGGCGGCGAAATCTTGTTCGAAGATACCTATAAGGGCAATCCGTTGGTCAATGTCTTCTGTCTCGGCCTTGCTCAAGCCGGTAAGCTCGTCATGGGAGAAGCGTCCGGTGTAGGTAATTCGGTGTATTACGTTGGCGCCAAAACCGGACGTGATGGCATTCACGGCGCAACGATGGCCTCGGCGGAATTTGATGAGCAGTCATCGGAGAAGCGGCCCGCCGTGCAGGTGGGTGATCCGTTTATGGAAAAACTTTTGCTCGAGGCATGTCTTGAGCTGATGCAAACCAACGCGCTCGTGGGGATTCAGGACATGGGTGCTGCCGGTCTGACCTGTTCGACTTCGGAAATGGGTTCACGTGGTGGCGTCGGTATTGACATTGATGTGACCCGAGTTCCACAGCGTGAATCCGGGATGACACCATACGAAATCATGCTGTCGGAGTCACAGGAGCGAATGCTTATGGTCGTCCGCCGCGGGCGGGAGACCGAGGTAGAGCGCATCTTTAAAAAGTGGGACCTGCATGCCGTGTCGATTGGTGTGGTGACAGATGACGGCCAGTTGCGTGTGCGTGAGGGAGACTCCGTAGTTGCCGAGATTCCGAACGGTGAGCTCGCCGATGAGGCACCTCTCTACAATCGCCCAACTGAGATCCCGGGGTATCTAGAACAGGTGCGTCGCTTGGATCTCGAAGCGTTGCCGGTGTTGCCGACAGCAGAGTCAGCGCTACTGAAACTTTTAGGTTCGCTGGCCGTGACTAGTAAGCATTGGGTTTACCGCCAGTACGATCACATGGTTCGCACTAATACGATTGCACCTGCGGGCATGGGCGCGGGTGTTGTAAGGCTGAAAGGTACGGATCGAGCCTTGGCAATCTCGGTCGACGGCAACGGACGACACTGCTATCTTGACCCACATCTAGGGGCAATGCTGGCCGTCGCGGAGGCGGCCCGCAACGTTGCCTGTGCGGGTGCTTTGCCGATTGGAGCTACCAACTGCCTGAACTTTGGAAATCCAGAGCGCCCAGAAATCATGTGGCAGTTTGCGCGCGCCGTGGAGGGGATTGGCGAAGCCTGTCGAGCCTTAGAGGTGCCGATTACTGGTGGCAACGTAAGCTTCTACAATGAAACCGATGGACAAGCAATCTATCCTACGCCGGTGCTCGGGGTTGTTGGGGTGATCGAGAATGCTTCCAGTGTTCTCAGTCGAGTATTTCCGTCATCCCAGTTGGCGATCCTGTTGTTAGGAGGTGGTCCCGGGGTATTGGGCGGGAGCGAGTATCTCAAGACGGTCTGTGGACAAGTTGCGGGTTCACTGGCCCCCCTGTCATTAGACTCCGAGCGTAGGCTTCAGCAACTTCTGGTTGAGCTCGCCTCAGCCGGTCTTATTCAGTCAGCGCACGATTGCTCGGATGGGGGTCTTGCTGTGGCGCTCGCCGAGTGTTGCTTCGATTCGGGCGGTGCAGGGGCCGACCTAATGATGCCTGATGACGCAAGTGAGGAACGCGCTGATGTTGCGGAAGCGTCAATCTTGTTCGGCGAGGCACCATCAAGGGTGCTTGTGTCGATCGCCGAAAGTGACTTTGGGATCGTCCGTAAGAAAGTTGAGACTGCAGATGTCCCGATTGCAGCCCAGGGACAGACCGGAGGTGACCGGATCACCATCTCGCTCGCCGGTCGAAAGGTGCTTGACTTACCGGTTGCTGACGCTGAAGCCGCGTGGCGGCAAGGCATGGAGCGATTTTTCGTTAATCGAGCAGCTTAACTATTTTCAATCAGTTACTTGGATTAGATTGCGATGTTTCCAACCGACATGAGCCGAATGAATACCCGCGATGGGTTTAGGGACGAGTGCGGCGTCTTCGGCATCTTCGGGAGTCCCGAAGCCGCAAACCTAACGTATCTCGGTCTCTACGCTTTACAGCATCGTGGTCAGGAAAGTGCTGGGATTGCGTCCGCCGATGGCGCCCGTCTGTTCCTGTCGCGGTCGATGGGCTATGTGTCTGAGGCATTCGACGAGTCCACGTTGCTTTCACTTAAGGGAACATCAGCAATCGGGCACGTACGGTATTCCACGGCTGGCGATAGCCGGCTAATTAATGCCCAGCCGCTTCTCATTGACTGCGCGCATGGCGAAATTTCACTGTGCCACAACGGGAACCTCGTTAACGCGAAAGAGCTTCGAGACGACCTCGTGCGCCGGGGCTCCATTTTTCAGACTGACAGCGACACGGAAGTCATCCTGCATTTGTATGCGCGCTCGCAAGCTCCGACTGCTGAGGATGCGATCATTGAGTCAATTTCTCAGGTGCGTGGCGCGTTCTCCGTTGTGATGCTGACGAAAGATAAGATGATTGTGGTACGAGACCCTCACGGTTTCCGCCCGTTTGCTATTGGCCAGCTCGACGGCGCAACGGTAGTCTGCTCAGAGACATGTGCGCTGGATCTCATCGGCGCAACTTATGTGCGGGATGTTGAGCCTGGTGAGGTAATAGTGGTCGACTCGAATGGTGCTCAATCGTATAAACCCTTTGCTGATGCCCAGTCCGCGCACTGCATTTTCGAACACGTGTACTTCGCACGGCCAGACAGTGACGTGTTTGGCCAAAGTGTTAATCAGGTGAGGACGAACCTTGGGCGTCGGCTAGCTCGGGAGGTTGGTGTTGACGCCGACGTGATTGTCCCGATCCCTGACTCGGGCGTCTGCGCTGCGTTGGGATTTGCGGAGGAGTCCGGTATACCTCTCAAGATGGGCTTGATTCGGAACCATTATGTTGGTCGAACCTTCATTCACCCACAACAGGCAATCCGCGATTTCAAGGTTAAGGTAAAACTAAATCCAGTTAAGAGCATCCTTGCGGATAAACGGGTCGTCCTTGTCGATGATTCAATTGTTCGGGGAACGACTGCCCGTAAGATTGTCGGGATGGTTCGTGCGGCGGGAGCGCGAGAAGTTCACATGCGCATTAGTTGTCCCCCCACGATTTCGCCCTGCTACTACGGTATAGACACTCCTCGCCGCTCTGAGCTAATCGGTGCTACACACACCGTGCCAGAAATTCAGGATTTTCTAGGAGCTGACAGTTTGGCCTATCTCGACTTGGATGGACTGTTGAGTGCTGTCGGTTCTCGTCGTGGGGATTACTGCACATCCTGTTTCACTGGCAAGTATCCGGTTGAATTTCCACGAGATGAGGATGCTTATCTCCAACTCGCGCTCAAGTTACCCAACAAATCGTGACGACTCTGTGCGCCATTCAGGTCTGCAGTCTCGCAGCACTGCGACCCGGTTTTCACATTCTGGTGTCCCTCGTCCACAGTGCCTCCTGGTGCCGTTTGATTTGGCCTTCGTCTCAATCGTACTGGGCGACCGGCGCTTCTGATATGAGCTAATGGTTGACTACAAGGCGTCAGGCGTCGACATTGATGCTGGAAACGAGGCAGTCAAGCGCATCCGCGGTCTAGCTCGCGGGACCTACACGACTAATGTCTTGTCAGACATTGGAGCGTTTGGAGGTCTGTTTCGGCCGGATATTGCCGGAATGCGCGAGCCGGTGCTTGTATCTAGTGTTGACGGCGTTGGAACGAAGCTTAAAGTGGCTTTTCTAGCCGACCGTCATGACACGGTCGGAATCGATCTGGTCAACCACTGCGTCAATGACATTATCGTGCAAGGGGCTGAACCCTTATTCTTTCTTGACTATTTGGCGACAGGACGTCTCGTACCAGACATGGTAACGATGGTAGTTGAAGGAATTGCGATTGCCTGTCGCGAGAATGGTTGTGCCTTGTTGGGCGGTGAAACTGCTGAGATGCCCGGCTTCTACGACGATGGTGAATACGATCTCGCCGGATTCATCGTTGGTGTTGTGGATCGGAAGCAATTACTTGATGGTCGAACAATCAAAAGGGGTGACTGTCTCGTCGGCCTCCCGTCATCAGGTTTACATACCAACGGGTACTCACTTGCCCGTCGTATTGTCTTTGATGAACTCAAGCTTGATGTGGACTCACTCCTCGATGAGTTAGGTCATACGGTGGGTGACGCTTTGCTGAGTCCTCATCGGTCCTACTCACGCTTGATTCGTCCACTTTTGGATGACCGAATGTTGAAAGGACTAGCGCATGTGACGGGCGGCGGCATGACGGAGAACATTCCGCGCGTGTTGCCAACCGGAACCTCGGCGATTATTGACAGGAACACCTGGGCTGTACCGCCGCTCTTTGGCTGGCTGCAAAAGTCAGGTGCGATTGCTGACGACGAAATGTTCCGTACGTTCAATATGGGGATCGGCCTTATTGCGATCGTGGATCATACGAAGGTTGACTCAGTGCTAGAACGGCTCGCTGAACAGGGTGAAAAGGAGGCTGGCGTCATTGGGGAAATCGTTTCGGGCGATCAGTTGGTGACGTACCGAACGTGATGAAGGCTCTCAATCGACGTCTCGGCGTGCTAATTTCTGGCCGTGGGAGTAACCTGCAGGCGATTATCGATGCGATCTCTAACAGACAGCTTGATGCCACAATTGGAGTCGTAATCTCGAACCGTGCTAAGGCTGACGGTCTCGGGCGCGCTCGCGATGCCGGAATTGAGGCCATCTACCTTGATCACCGTTCTCATGGGGACCGCGAGACCTACGATCGGATGCTCGTGTCAGAACTCCAAGCGCGGGGTGTGGGTCTCGTATGCCTAGCGGGGTTCATGAGGGTACTCACTCCGGTCTTTCTTGACGCGTTCCCAAACGCGGTTCTCAACATTCATCCTTCTTTACTACCAGCGTTCCCCGGCTTGGATGCACAACGTCAGGCTTGGGAACATGGGGTCAAGGTAACAGGGGCGACCGTGCACTTCGTAACTGCCGACCTCGATGCTGGCCCAATCGTTTCCCAGGTTTCGGTCCCTGTACGCGACGACGACACATTCGATACGCTGGCTGCGCGCATCCTAGAGGAGGAGCACCGGGTCTACCCAAAGGCGATTGCCGGTGTGCTTGACGGTGCTGGGATTCCTTCCTTGGGGTGAATCGGCACTCCGAAGCGTTCATCGCCAAATTCAGCCGTGCGGCTAAGCAAGTCTTGCCAATCGTAATGTCAGTAACCAAGGTGCACAGCGGCAGGAGTGGAAACCCGAGTTTCTGTCAGGTTACAAATAAGGCCGTCGCGCCAGAGTCAGGATCGCCACCTCAGGCGGACAGTTTAGGCGGAACGGCACATAGACTGTACCGATACCGCGGCTAACAAAAAGCGTTGTGTTCCTTTGGTGGAATACACCTGACGCGATTGGAAATTTTCTCGCCGCGATAGCTCCGAGTCCAGGAATGACGATCTGGCCACCATGAGTGTGCCCGGATAAAACGACGGATAAGTCAAGGGCAGCTGCCTCGAAAACCCGACGTGGATCGTGCGCGAGGACAATGGCTGGCCGGGTTGCGGAACTTAATAGGGGGATCACGTCGGTCGCCCGACGTGTCCAAAACCTCAAGCCAACCAAATCTAGCGATTCACTAGCTACTGTGATTCGAGTTCGAGCATCCATGAGGACCTCAAACCCTTGAGCGGTTAACGCTGCAGGCATCGCGCGCTCGTCATCGTGATTGCCGAGAATAGCGAACACACCATGGGGAGCTGTCAGTGGGGCTAGTATGTCCGCAACATCTTCAACAAACTGAGGGTCACGCCAGGTTACATAGTCACCGCCAAGGACAATGAGGTCGGGCCGTTCCTTCATCATTGCCGTGACAGCTTTCTCGATGTCCTCACGGGGTACAGTGAGACTTCGGTGTAGGTCAGTCAGAAGCCCGATGCGTAAACCCGAGAGTGCTTCAGGAAGGCCCGAGGAAAGAAGAGTCGTTCGGGTAATCTCAAGATTTCGACGTGCATAAAAGAAGCTATATGTGCCTGTGGCAGCAACACCACCAACGCCTGCGGCTATGATGGCCTTCATGACCGATCGACGACTGAGGCGGTCAGGTTCTGGCTCTTTCGCCATTGGATTGGTTGTATATTAGCAGGGCTTATGACGCTTGATGAACAGATCAAATACCTGACGAAGGGCTGTGTGGATGTGGTTCGCGCTGCTGACATGCGCACCAAGCTTGAACGTGCTTCTCAGCAAAGCCGACCACTCGTTGTGAAAGTTGGATTCGACCCGACCTCACCAGACCTCCATTTGGGTCATACGGTACTCATTCGGAAGATGAAACATTTCCAGGATTGTGGACACAGCGTGATTTTCGTAGTTGGGGACTTCACTGCTCTTATTGGTGACCCTACCGGGCGTTCCAAGACTCGTCCGCCGCTAACACGGGAACAAATTGCTGAAAACGCTGAGACCTATAAGAACCAAGTGTTCAAGCTTCTGGATCCAGAAAAGACGATCGTGGATTTCAATAGTCGCTGGCTCGGCGCCCTCTCCAGCGAAGAGTGGATACGGCTCACCGCCCGCTACAACGTTGCCCAAATGCTCGAACGTCGTGATTTCCGGAAGCGTTATGACGAGGGCCAACCAATCGCGATTCACGAGTTTCTGTACCCCCTCGCACAGGCCTACGATTCGATTTTCTTGAAAGCGGATGTTGAACTCGGCGGAACGGACCAGTTGTTCAACCTCAACGTTGGTCGAGACATCATGCCGTCGTTCAATCTCGAGGCGCAGATCGTGATGACGGTGCCACTACTAGTAGGACTCGATGGTACGGAGAAGATGAATAAGTCGACTGGGAACTACATCGGCATCACTGAGCCACCAGTTGAAATGTTCGGCAAGGTGATGTCGATCTCCGATGAATTGATGTGGACCTACTATAAATTCCTTACGGATGATTCACTAGAAGCTATCGGATCGGTCAAGGCACGTGTAGACGACGGCATTTTGCACCCGAAGGACGCCAAGGTGGATTTAGCCAAGCGAATCGTAACGGATTTTCACTCAGCGGCTGAAGCGAAGGGGGCGGCCACGGAATTTGAGCGTGTGCACTCCCGCGGTGAACAGCCGTCGGATATGCCCGAGTTCAGTTTCAACCTCGATAGTGACTGGAAGCCACTTAACCGGATGATGGTCGATCTCTCCCTTGCGAGCTCAGCCAGCAATGGAACGCGAAAGATCTCTAGTGGAGCGGTGTTAATTGATGGTGAAAAAATTTTTGATCGGCATTGGAAACCAGTTCCTGGTGACTACGTCCTGCAAGTCGGTCGGCATTTCGTGAGGTTAGTGGTTAAGTAGGTCTAGGTGTGGCCTAGAGAGTTCTGCAGAGAGGGCCTGGTCTGGTCCACGAGGGCTCAAGAATCCAGTGTTTACGGCCCTGCCAGGTTGACACTTTCGGAGACCTTCTAGTAACCTTATCCGGTTTCCCCAGTGATCGGGGAGGGGCACTGTGCCCCGGTCGGGTTTATCCCGGCTCCTGGGTTCTTTGAAAACTAGATAGAGCGTGCAAGCACTAACGTTTGATGGAGCCACGTGCCATTTGGTGCGGGGCGAGATCAGACAGCCCGTCGAGTATCAGTTGAAGCGCTGATGCCTCTGTCGCATGTCGTTTGGTTTACCGGCCGGTGTGCGATGGTTGTGGATCGCTTCACGACTGAATGAACGACGCAAGAGCCAATATCAACAGGCGCTTGTGTTTTTTCAGTTGCTTACTTCGTCAGTTTTTCTGGCGAGGTAGCACCCGTTTTAAAACATGAGAGTTTGATCCTGGCTCAGAATCAACGCTGGCGGCGTGCCTAACACATGCAAGTCGAA